>WNFX01001085.1_pt1 | contig 45112 bp, 27 predicted proteins | sample 5400111 | NCBI WGS metagenome assembly WNFX01 (sample SAMN13153363, study PRJNA577476) | soil metagenome | isolation source: 40 cm soil or saprolite under grassland replicate 1 | place: USA:California | collected 2016-06-15
GTGCGGAAAACCGGATGAATAGCACTGGAATTACGACCTTGTTCAACACGACCGGGGCAGCAGCTGGTCCACTCATTGCAAGTTTTGTGCTGTTACCTGCCATCGGCTATCAATGGAGTCTCCTAATCTGCGCCGCTGGCTATGTCCTGCTCGGCATTCTGGCTAGCGAACGCTCGAGTTGGTCAATTCGGCGCCCAATTGGTGTGGCAACCATCGCATTTTGCGGGACCGCGATCCTCCTTGTTGCGATCCTTCCGTATCATCGCGCTGAATCGCACTTCGAACATGCAAGTCGCCCTTACGAAATTGATGAGCACGGCGAAGTGCTTGCGCATGTTGTGAAAAGAATCGAAGGCACTTCGGACACATTACAGCTGCTGCGACGCGATCTCTTTGGTGAACCGTACTACTACCGGCTGTTGACCAACGCCTTTACGATGTCAGCCACAAATCCTCGCAGTCAGCGATACATGCGATTATTCGCATATCTCCCGTTGGCTCTTCGTTCGGAATCAGAAGACGTCTTGCTTCTTTGTTATGGCTGCGGAGTGACGGCGGACGCATTTCTTCATGGACCAAACGTCAAGAGAATGGACGTCGTGGACATTTCGAAAGAAGTGCTCCAGCTCGCTGATTTCTATGCGGGAATTACTTACTCGAATCCGTTGCGCGATCCACGAGCAACTACCTTTATTCAGGACGGTCGCTTCTTCCTCCAAGCCAGTCCGCGGCAGTATGACATCATTTCCGGCGAACCGCCCCCGCCGAAAGTGGCGGGTGCAGTCAACCTCTACACCGAGGAATTTTTCTCGCTGATGAAGAGCCGCTTGAAAGAAGGCGGGATTGCCACGTTTTGGCTGCCGATCAATCAGCTGAAAGTAGACGAAGCAAAAGCGATACTGCGCGCGTTCCACAATGCGTTCCCGAACGCGTCGGTCTGGGCCAGTGCCGACCAGGAATGGATCATGATGGGCATCAACGGTCCGGGGCGTAAGGTGAAAGAAGAAGAAATTCGGCAGTTATGGAGCAATGCGGATTCCGGTGCTGATTTGCGGCGGATCGGCATCGAGGTGCCGCAGCAACTTGGCGCGCTTTTCGTGATGGACGGCGAAGAAATCGATCTCGTCACACGTGATATCGCCCCGCTGGCGGATAACTACCCGAAACGGCTGAGCGATGCGGCATGGGACGAAGAGGCGAACTTGCGCTTTGCTTCCGCCTATATGGACCCGCCTTCCGCCGCCGACCGTTTTGTTCGGTCTCCGATGATCGCCCGAATCTGGCCTGAGACACTAAATAAATCGATGAAATCATTATTTGCCGTTCGTGAGGCCCGATTTCTTTCCCAAACAATTGGAACCAACAAACTGGCCGAGCTGGATCTTTATCTCCGCGGCTCGCGTCTGCGGACGCCGGTTCTAGAAGTTCTGGGCAGCGACGAATTCCGGCTTGCGATGGCAGAGCGGATTGCCAGCAATTCAGCCGCGCCACCGCTTGAGATTCTGCCGGACCTGATTGCCGGCGCGCTGGCGCGGCGCGATATCGGCGAGGCGGTTCGCCTTCTGGAGGACGAGAAAGCTCGCGGCTTGTTTAGTCTCAACGACACATTCCTTCTTACCTATCTTTACTGCTTAAACGGCAGTGTGGAGAAAGCGGAAGCGCTCGTCACCAACAATGCAGCCGTTATCAAGAAAGATGGATTTGTTGATTGGCTGTGGAAAAAATTGGAATCCGATTTCGGATTTCATCCGCCGTACTAGAAGCCGGCAAATGGCAATCATATCCATTATCGATCTTCCAAGCCCATGTGATCATCGCGCCCGCGAACTGGGAACCAGCCTTTAATGCGCCGGCACGCGCTGTTTATTGGAGTATTCATCCTTATCGCGACGGCGCGGTTTGTGATCCTGCTCACGTCGCAAACTCATGTGCACAGCGACGAAGCGATCATCGGCCTGATGGGCAAACACATCCTGGAAGGACGCTATTTTCCTTTCTATATGTACGGTCAACCCTACAATGCGGGTGCAGCGTGGGAAGCTTATCTGGCCGCGATCGCATTCGCACTCTTCGGCGTCAGTGTCGTGTCGTTGAAGAGTTGCATCGTAGCGCTGTCGTTACTCGGTCTTTTTCTGTTTTATCGGATGTGTCTGGCGCTTTATGACGGGCGCACAGCTGTTTTGGCGACGATTGTGTTCGCAGCCGCTCCGTCGCTGCTCAAGTGGCACTTCCAGGTGAGAGGTTATTCCTGGTACTTTCTTTCCATTCCCCTGCTAACGATTCTCTTCTTATCGATTCAATCGACGCCGAATCGACGGTGGCCACTATTTCTTTTCTTCGGCGCTACTTCCGGGTTGAGCATCTGTAGTTTGGAGCTGGGAATCGCGTTTAACCTTGCGCTATGGGTTCTGATTTTGATGCGCCGAAGCTTATCGTTAAAGAACGCGCTGATTGCCTTCGCGGGTTTCATCGTCGGCTACGCGCCTGCGATTGTGTTCAATCTCACTCATCGGTCCGCCAACTGGAACGCCGTCATAGAGAAGACCGGTGGCGGCGCACTTAGTTTGCTCTTTCACCCCGATGTGCTCTCGCAGATTTTCTTAACCGAGATCCCAAAGTTCTTCGGAGCCGATACCGTCCTTTGGTACTATCCTGACACCCCTGCTGTGGGGTTTGTCTTTTACGCGATTGCCTTGCTCGCCGCAGGCGTCGCGGTCTGGCCATTCATTCGATTACCGTCGAAAGCGTTCGTGGCAATTCGCGAAGGTTTCGCAGGCGGTAACGAAGAACGCGACCTGCTCCTCCTTTTGCTAACATCGGCGTGCTTCGTTCCCTACGTCACCGCACCTTTTCGAGTGCCTGGCTATTTTTTGGCCGGGTGTTTCTTTTTGGCGGTGCTCACTGGCCGGCTACTGGAGCGCAGCTTCGCTTGTTCGAAAGTGCTGGTTCGCGCAGCGGGAGCTGCAATTTTCGCCACAGTTGTGGTTGTGGGAAGCGCGCTGATGATCGACACGGGGCGACATAATCAGATCGAGACGTTAACGCTCTGTGATCAGGGCGAGAACTATTGCATGACTCGAATTGCGGGCACCGATCTCGAAGGCGTTGAACACTATCTCCGCCAGGACAAGGTCACAGGTGTTTGGACTACTGTTTCTTTTGTCTATCCATTCCTGTTCGAGTGCGGTGAAACGTTCGCAGTCTCCGATGCGATTTTTGGCTATCAACATCGCGTTTATCCAGGCGCAATCCCCTGGCGGGAGCCGGAGCCTCAAGAACAGTTTGCGATTGTAATTGAGAGCGATTCGCCTTTTCGAGGGTCAGTGGAAGCGCGATTGCTGGAAGTGACAGGTGTCGCGCCCTTGATCAGCGAATACGGAAAACTTGCGGTAATCGAGGCGAAACCTCGATGAAAGCGCCGCTCGGATTTGCGATGCGACACGAGCGAAAGCTGATCTTGCTGCTTTGCGCGATAGCCGCAGTCCGTGTCTTCATATTTTCAGCCGCGTTTCCGTTCTTCAACAACGTCGACGAGCAGGCGCATGTGGATTTGGTGATGAAATACTCGCGAGGCGAGCTACCGCGCGATTTGGGTCATTATTCTTCCGAGGCGGCATATTACATCGCTTTGTACGGTACACCGGAGTTCTTAATGGCTCCACAACAGTTCGAGACCAACGATTTCCCGTCGCCAAACTGGATATTGCCAGTTGAGCAGCGCGATGCCGCAATAAACAGGATTTCCGCGTGGTGGCGATCCAATGAAAATCACGAATCAGGCGAACCGCCACTTTATTATGCTATTGCTGGGTTGTGGCTAAATCTTGGCCGCGTCATTGGCATTACGGGCGCCTGGCTGTTGTATTGGGTTCGCTTTTTGAATGTGTTCGTCGCGGGGACTCTCGTCTGGACAGGCTTCGTTGCTGCAAAGGTCGTCTTTCCCGACCGCCAATTCATACATCTCAGCGTTCCGATATTGCTGGCCGTTTGGCCGCAGGCCACTTTTTATTCAATACAAAGCGATCCGCTTTCTCCGCTTTGCTTTGGAATTGCTTATATCGGTTTGGTAAAATTATTGAATGCGGAACCGCCGAGTCTGCGTCTCGCAAACTGGACCGGCCTGGCACTCGCTGCGACCTGTCTCGTCAAGACAACGAACATCCCTCTCCTCCTCGTCGCCGGGATAGCTTTGATCTTCAAGATTCGAAAACCAAACGAAAAGTGTGCGTTGCGTCACCTTTTGCTACCACTCGCTGCATTGATAATATCCGCGCTCGCCCCGATCGCTGTTTGGTTTGCTTGGAACTATCACACATTCGGAGATTTTACGGCCACCGGCTCGAAAATTGATTTTCTTGGTTGGACTCGCAAACCCATTAGCAATTGGTGGCCGCATCCAATTTTCACAATTCATGGAGTGAAGGAGTTCTGGCCAGAATTGATCGCGAGTTTCTGGCGGGGCGAATTCGTCTGGCACGCTAGACGACTCGCTTCCCAAACGGCCGACGCCTTCTATTGGATGTCCTCCACGCTCGCGCTCGCTCTGGCCGCGATCTCCCTGTTTCCGCGCCTAACGAAACTGACTGAAATTCAGCGAGAGGCTCTCTGGCTCGCATTCTCAAGCTTCGCTGTTTTGGTGTTGTTCGTTGCGCTTCTATCAATGGCCTTCGACTTCGGGCTTTGCTTGTATCCGTCGCGCGAGCATCCGTATTTCACTTCTGGAAGACTCCTCAGCGCTGCTGCGGTCCCATTTTTTTTGCTTTACGCCTGGGCGCTAGACTGGACGACGTGCCGCGTGACTTCGAATTGGCTGCGGCTATTTGTATTCGGCGGAATCGTGGTCGCCCTAACAATTCCACAGACACTTCTTAACTGCCGGGCGTTTTCCAGTCATTACAATTTTTTTCACATGGGTGGATCCACGACGCCCGTCGGGCCGTCGCGTTTGCAAGAGAAGTAACAGTTTGCAAGAAAGGTAACAGTAAGAGATTTACTCCACTGCGCTTCGCTCCGCTCGAAATGACCTGGTTCGAATCGCCGTCGCGGTTGAGCGGGAAACTCGGGCTCTTAGAAAAAGGGCTGAAAATCCACTGAGACGCTGAAAGAGCATTTCAGCTTTTCAGACGTTCAGGATTTCGGGCATTTTGCCCCTCTAGCCCGCTCAAAAAAACTTTCGAAAAAGTGAAAAAAAAGCTTGCCAGCCCCTGCAGCCTTCCGCTAAACGGGGATTCGACGCGACAAATAGGCCTTTAAAGCCGTTCAAAAAAACTTTGAAAAAAGTGAAAAAAAAACTTGTCAGCGCCCTAAAAATTTAATAAGCCTGCCAAAACCTAACCAAACCAATGGAGAAACTAATGACTAAAAACGTGCTAAATAAACTCGGATTCCTTGGCGCCGCCTTCGTGGCGAGCGTGGGATTTCCTCTAATATTTGCATCGAACACATTCGCTCAATTGCCGGCTCCGGCTGTTCCGGGCATGACGCCGCCGCCCACAGCTGAGGTCGAGCGCGTGGTTGTGACCGGTTCGAACATTCCCACAGCGGAAGAGACCGGCCCCAATCCAGTGGACACCTATCGGCCGCAGGACATCGAGAAACTGGGCATCCGCAACGCCACGGACCTGCAGGAATTCATCCCGCAAGCTGCGGGCGGAACCGTCAACCTGAATATTGGCAACGGCGGTGATGGCACCGTCCAGTTCAACCTGCGCGGCATCTTGCCGAAGGAGACTTTGATTCTGATCGATGGCAAGCGGGTCGCCTATGGCTCGTTGGGCGTCGCTGGGTTTAGCGGAGGCCCGGACATTAACCTGATACCGTTCTCGATGGTTGATCACATAGACATCCTCAAGGATGGCGCTTCGGCTGTGTACGGTTCGGACGCGATCGCCGGCGTGGTCAACTTCTTCCTGGTCCACAAATTCCGCGGCTTGGAGATTGGGGGCACTTACGGAAACACAAACATGGGGTCATCCAATGACATGGGCGAGTGGGAGGCATGGATCAAAGCCGGCACCGGCGATGACAAGACCGATATTGTGGTCGTTGCCGATTTCTGGCAGCGCACCGGTGGCATTTTCAGTCGCGACCGATTTCTTACTTCCAACGGGAATTTCACTCGATTCGGCGGATTGGACGGGCGCAGCGGCAATTTCCCTGGCCACATTGGAGGGTTCGTTGGTATCCGTTTGGTCCCCAGTTTGTTTTTCAGCGCAAACACGCCGCCGCCGCACTCTGCTCCGAACGTAGCAACTTCTCCGTTTTATGTCCCGGTGACCAGTTCCAAGCTCAATAACGGGAGGGGTTTCTTCAATGGGACCTTGCAGGGCACAGATGGGAACTACGCCGCCTATAACTTCGCCTCTGTCACACCAGCGTTGCCGCCGGGAGACCGTCAAGTGTACTATGGCTCGTTCAGCCGGGACCTGTGCGATAAGTACCTGACGGTGTTTGCCGACTTCAAATATTCGCGCTCGTATTTCGATTCGTCGCTGGCCGCTGTGCCATTTACGCCCGATCCATTCCACCCTGCAGGAACTGCGTTTGCTACCGTAGGGCCTACTGGCCCGTTCGGCATCAGTGTGCCGATCCAGAATCCGTTCAATCCGTTCACAGTTGGGGACACGACTCTGATTATTAACGGAGCGCCGGTTGCGCTGACCACTGGGATTCGGTTCCGCGGCATTAACGATACCGGCACAAGGAGTGAAAAATTCACTTACTGGGACCAACTCTTCGACGTTGGTCTGCGGGGTGAGATGGGCGAGTTTGGCGATTACTTCAAGACCTGGAACTGGGAAATGGGTTTCCGTTATTCTCTGAACGAAGGACAAGACCTGTCCGTTGGTGAAGTCAGCCAGCCCGGGTTGCGCGATGCCCTATTGGACACAAATCCGGCCACGGCGTTTAATCCGTTTGGTGGCTTTTTCCGCCAAAACACCGCAGCGGCCAGGCAACAAGTTTATGTCACCTTGCATAACTCAGGTGAATATGAGTTGCCTATATATTACGCGACTTTTAACGGCGACCTGTTCAATCTTCCCGCCGGGCCGGTTTCCTTTGCCATTGGCGGCGAGTACGACGGGCCGAGGTTCACTCGCGATCGGGACGCGCTCAATAACACCTTTAACTCCATCGGCTCGGTGGACGGGCAAAGCTTCCGTGTGAATCGGGATATCTGGGCAGTCTACGAGGAAATACGGGTGCCATTCACCAGTCCCACATGGAACTTCCCTGGCTTCTACAGCTTCGAGGTTGACTTTGCCGAGCGAGAGGAATGGTACAGCCAGAACACCTCTACGGTGCTGCCTTCTGGACTCTTCCCGGGTCTACAGGCGCAGCATAGCAGGTATAACGCGCAAAAGCCGAAGGTGTCAGTGCGCTGGCAGCCGCTTGATCCCAAGTATATCGGTGCAGTCACTCTACGTGGCAGTTATACAGAGGCATTCCATGCGCCGACGCTGGGAGAACTTACGCCTGCGTCCTCGCAAAACTTCCCGATCGTGTCCGATCCGTTTTCCTCTCAGACCGAGCCTCAGATTGAGGAACGCGTTTTAGGTAACCCCGGTCTGCATCCGGAAGTGGCCTATGAGTGGACGTATGGGATTGTTTACAGCCCGAAATGGATCAAGGGCCTGACGCTGAGCGCCGATTGGTGGCACATTGATATGCGCGATATCGTGGCATTCCCAGGTGCGAACACCCTCATCGTGGAGAATCCCCCGACCCCGGGTGTTCAGGAGAACGGGCCCGTTGTTTTCCGTGATGTGAGTTCAATTCCAGGCGAGGCTGGGCCAGTCAGGCTGGTGATCGATCTCAACCAAAACCTTTCTGGCGCAGTCTTGGAAGGTCTCGACTACGAAGCGATCTATATTCTGGATTCGACGATCTTTGGCCACGGGGACTGGGGAAGGTTAACCACCACGGTCAATGGCACCTGGCTATCCCGGTTTGAGTTTCAGCCTAGCCCCAATAACAAACGGTTCGGTATCGCAGGCACATTCCAGCCGCCGGGAGCTACTCTAACCAATTCAACGCCGTGGCAGCGGGCCAACGCCAGTATCTTCTACGATGGCCCGGCGGACACGTGGATGCAGGGCTTGGACATCGGTGCGGTAGTCCACTGGATCAGTCAGTATGAGGATGACAACGCCACTCTAACAGGATCGACAAAGCTAAATGAGCCTAGAAGTGGCCCGTTCGGTGGTGGTGGTGAAGTCCGTGCGCGCAAAATCTCCGCGTGGACTACGCTCGACCTCCTCTTAAACTACACGTTTAACCTGCCGCCACCGGCCCCGGCCGAGGTACCTGGCTTTGCCAAGGATGGTGGTAAGAATGTGAAAATGAAGGATGGCAAGGAGAAAAACGTGGTGCCAGTGTCTACAGCTGAGTATGGCTGCAGCAACTGGAAGTGGTGGCTTAATAACACAACCATCACGCTTGGAATGCAGAACGTGCTTGATGAAGATCCGCCGTTTGTGGCAGGCTCGTTCGAGAACGGTTACGACGAGTCGGTGGCTACTGCCAAGGGCCGGTTCTGGTACGTCGGGCTAAAGAAGCGATTCTAAAGCGAAAACCGGAATAATTCACAGCGGCCGGGCTCCTCACGGGCCCGGCCGTTTTGCTTTTTGTCTTGTCATGTCGAGCGGAGTCGAGACATCTCTAATTTCCGATCATGCCACGTGACTACAACTTTTGGGTCTATATCATTGCCAATCGCAATCATTCGGTTCTGTACATTGGTGTGACTAACCGGCTTTCCCGGCGGACGTGGGAGCATCGAGAGGGAAACAGAACTCGATTCGCCTCCAAGTATCAATGCAAGAAACTGATCTATTACGAGCATTACCGTGATGTTCGTGATGCGATCGCTCGAGAATCCCAATTGAAAAAATGGTCGCAAGTTAAGAAGGTTGAACTGATTAATCGGTTAAATCCACATTGGGAAGATCTTGGGGCTGATGTTCTACAAGAGTCATAAGTTTAGAGATTTCTCGACTGCGCTTTGCTCCGCTCGAAATGACATGCAGCATTAGTCGACCACTATGTCCATTACTCCGGCGACCATTAGCAAACCGCGCGACCTGCAACGCGCCTTCTGTGGGAAAAACTGGCTTTTGACGCTTCTCTTAATCGCTCTCGTTTTCGTCGCATATGCCAGGGTGTTTAATGCCGGATTCATCTGGGACGATGAATCGCATTTGACCCAGAACCCCTGCATTGTTGGTCCCCTGGGATTGAAGGAAGTCTGGACCACCGCACGAGCAGTCTATTACCCACTGGTGCTTACGACTTTTTGGGCTCTGCATAAGGTCGTTGGCTTAACCCCATGGCCATATCATCTTCTGAATGTGCTTTTGCACGCCGGATCGGCGGTTTTACTCTGGCAGATTTTGCGGCAACTCAATGTTCGTGGGGCATGGCTGGGAGCTGCCATGTGGGCTTTGCACCCAGTGATGGTGCAATCAGTCGCGTGGGTAACTGAGCTTAAAAACACGCAGTCGTGCCTCTTTTATCTCTTGTCAATTTTGTGTTTTTTGAAATGGGACGACGCGCTGCGGACTCCGCGGATATCACGCATACAGGATGCAGCAAACCAGGGCGAGGTAGTCTCTAGACACGCTCCGCGGCGGACTGGAGACCGCTCCTTGATGTTGTTCGCCTTGTCGTTGTGCTTCTTCATACTCGCGACCCTAAGCAAGCCTTCAGTGGTCATGTTGCCTGTCGTGCTTGCCCTCTGTGTCTGGTGGCAAACAGGACGAATCCGTCGCCGGGATCTTTCAGCGCTTGTTCCATTTGCGCTAATATCGGCGGTTGCCAGCGTCTGGACGATTCTCGAGCAGAAGTTTCACGCTGGCGCAATTGGAACTGAGTGGACGCAGACCTGGCCGGAACGCCTTATCATCGCGGGACGCGCAATTTGGTTTTATCTGGTGAAGCTAGTCTTGCCGCATCCGCTCATCTTCATTTATCCACGGTGGGAAATTGATTCGCCGCAACTAACGGCCTTTTTGCCACTACTCGCAGCATTAGCTGGGTTGCTTGCTTTGTGGTCGATCCGAGCGAAATGGAGCCGCGCCGCATTCTTTGCCACCGCGTACTATGTGGTTTCCCTGTTTCCAGTGCTCGGCTTCTTCGACGTCTTTTTCTTCCGTTACTCGTTTGTGAGCGATCATTTTCAATATCTGGCGAGCATGGGACCCCTCGCTTTAGCTGGTGCTGGGATTGTAACTGCGGTAGGACGTTTCGGTGAAATGCCATCCCGGTCGGCGTCTGACACAGACGCCCTACAATTTTCAGGCAACATCGCGGTGGTTAGATCGAAATCGTTTCTGCTTCCGGCAACCTCGGGAATATTCCTGCTCCTGCTCGGCTCCTTGACCTGGCGACAGACCGCCATTTACCACGATCTTGTTACACTGTACACATCAACGTTGACGAGGAATCCCGGTTGCTGGATGGCGCATTACAATTTGGGCATCGCTCTCAATGATAGGGGGAAGACCGATGGGGCGATCGCTCATTATCAGCAGGCTATTGAGCTGCGGCCAAGTTACGCCGAGGCGCATTATAATCTGGGCCGGCTTCTTGCGCAGAAGGGTCAGCTTGACGGTGCGGTTATTCATTATGAAAAGGCATTGGAAATAAACCCTGCTGATGCAGAAGCGCAGAACAATCTCGGCGTAACACTTTTTGGGAGTGGACGCATAGATGAGGCGATTGCTCATTATCAGGAGGCGCTTAAGATGCGGCCAGATTACGCGGAAGCCTCTTGCAATTTGGCGAACGCGCTTCTTTCAAACGGGAATTTAGATGGCGCCATCGCCCGTTACTCAGCATGTCTCGCACTATCGCCAAATCAGGCTGAGGCCCATTACGATCTTGCCAGCGCCTTGCTTCGAAAGGGTTGGACTGATGAAGCGATTGTGCATTACAAAAAAGTGCTCGAGTTGCGCCCGGACAGCGCGGATGCCCATGCAAATCTGGGAAGCGCGTTTCTTGCAAAGAGCCGCGTCCGGGATGCAATCACTGCGTACCGGAATGCCCTTCGGATTTCTCCGAAAAATGTGCCTGCCCAAAGTAATTTGGCTTGGATCCTGGCAACATCCTCAGACCCGTCGCTCAGAAATGGATCAGAGGCTGTCCTTCTGGCTCAACAGGCCGACTCGGAAAGCGCTCGAAGCGAAAATCACCCGATTGTTCTATGCATCCTGGCGGCGGCGTACGCTGAATCTGGCAGGTTCGCTGAGGCTAAGGAGACTGCTCAACAGGCATTGCAAGAGGCAAAGACCCAAGGCAACTTGGTTTTGGCGGACGCTCTCCAGGACGAGATCGCGCTCTACGAACTGGGGTTCCCATATCACAAGTGAGGCTGTAGCTACGGCACTCTGTCGCCCGTGCCTCGGGAAGCGAGGCGAGTACAACTTGCGGCCAATGCGCTCAATTTTTGGCCCCCGGTTCTCTCAGCGGCGTATGCGCCCGGTAGACGATGACTTCGTTTTCAAGAATAGTCGCTAACTTCGATTTCCCCTGCACACTGGCTATTTGCATGGCTTGCTCTGCTGTGGCGATAGCCTCAGAAAACTGGCCGACCTCCGCGTAGGCAGCCGCGAGAGTCCGGAGATAATTGGGATCTTTGCCGCCGGAAAGTTGCACGCTTTGTTCGGCGACCTCGATTGCCCGGTTCCCATCGCGAACTGAAGCATCGGAGGAAGTCGCGAGAAGCCACGCCAAGTTGTTCCGAGCCATGGGATCATGTGGGGAGATCCGTGCCGCATGCTCGTACTCAGCGATGGCATCTTTCTGTAATCCCCTTTGAAGGAACGCGTCGCCCAGAGCAGTGTGAAAGCTTGCGTCGTTCGGCTGGGTCGCAAGCGCCTTTTGCCATTGTGCAATCGCCTCGTCGGTGCGGCCCTGCTGAAATAGAACGCTCCCAAGATTGAAATACGGGTCGCCGTAATCGGGTCGCAGTTTTATCGCTTTCTCGTAATGCCCGATTGCTTCACTTAGCCGACCTTTTCGGGCAAGGGCGCTGGCAAGAGTATTCTCGATGAGCGCCCCGCCAAAATTGTAGTGGGCGGCGGAAGCGTTGCGCGATCGAATCTCCAATGCCGTCTTGAAGTGCGAAATCGCGCTATCCCATTGACCCCGTCGAAGGAAAAGATTGCCGAGACTGTTATGCGCCATGTCGTTGTTAGTCGTAATAGCCAGCGTGTGGTTCCAGAGCATCTCGCTATTTTTCCAATACGACGTCTGCACAAATGCGCGCCAGCTCAACGCAACGATGATCGCTGCCGCGATAGCGGCGCAGAATGGCTTGTAGCCACGGCCGTGTGGACCGTTTGTTCGGAGTTCGCGCGATCCACGAGTAATCGGCTGCTGGCCAGTTGCGGCGGATCGCGAGCTGGAGTTGCGTGTAATTGTCGGCGCCATCAGATCAGTGATGCCCCAGGTAATCAGCACGTACAAACCGATCTGCGGCAGGTAAGTGTATCGATCCGCGCGCGCTTGCTCGCCGGCTTGTATCAAGCCGATCACCGGCACGAGCATCCCGACATACCAAAACCAGCCGGTGAAAATGTACGGTCGTTCTTTCCTCCAAAGGATTGCCAGCAGGCTGACTGAGATCAGAAATGCAATTGCCAAAAGAACTTGCCAGAAAGGCAGCTGGTCGTTGGGGTGCGGATAAAAAGCCCCCAGCCGTGCGGGCCAGAACATCTGCCAAATGTAGGCAATGTAACTGACAGCCGCGGTGTTCAGTCGCCACATGAATGGCAGTTGCTCGATTGCTTCTGTGCTGTAGACTTGCGCCAGGAAAGTCGCTGCACAAGAGAGAGCGGACAGTGCGAAAAACGGAATCTTTTCCTTTACGAGACCACTGACCACTGCTTGTCGCGCCGTAGCTTTACGCGAAGGCTGGTTGGCGAAGGCGAGACTACTGAGTCGCGGTCTCTGACGTCTGACGTCTGACCTCTGACTCCTAATTCGCCCGAGCGGCCAATAATCCAAGAGCAGAAGCACGAAGGGCAGCGTCACGAGCATGGGTTTCGACATCAGACCAAGAGCAAAGAACAATGCCACCGTCAGATAGCGACCAACGGATGGCTTACGCACATAACGCACATAGGCGCCTAGTGTAAGCATGAAAAAGACGGCGCTGAGCACATCTTTACGCTCCGAGACCCACGCGACGGATTCGACGTGCAACGGATGAATGGCGAACAGTGATGCCACGAAAGCGCTTTGCCAAAACGCGCCGGTCATTTGATTGAGCACGAGAAAGAGCAAGAGCACGGCTACTGTATGAAGCAGCACATTGGTAAAGTGATGCCATCCCGCTTGCAGCCCGTATAACTGGCAGTCGAGCATATGCGAAATAGTCGTCAGCGGATGCCAGTTTCGTGCATGAGTATGAGTAAATGCGTCGATGAGGCCATCCGCTGTGAGGCCGTGTGTGATCTGCGGGTTTTCATACACGTACACGTGATCGTCGAAATTGACGAAATCGTGCCGCAGAGTTTGACCAAAAACGAACCAAGTGATTGCAACCAAAGCGAGGCAGACATAAAAAGACGCGAATCTCAACGAGGGGCCCTTTTGTAACCGACTGTTGAAAAACTCGAGCGTGTTCTTCTTGGATCTGTTCTTGCTCTTGCTCATATTCGTCGGAATCCCTTACGAAAGAGATTTTAGCGTCTAACGCTCGACGTCCAATTCAGATAACCTGCGCATTCTGCTTAGGTATTGGCGTTTTCGCCATAAGGCCGAATTACCGTTTCTTAGGCTAGGGCGACGCAGTGGTCTGATTAAAATGACGAGTGGTTGTGACGTCGCTTCTTCATCATGTGGACTTCGCGCTTCTTTCGTCATTCGTGCTTCGTCATTTCAGCGCTGCTTTCAGTTGTGTCATCTATCTCTCATATCTGCATACTCTGAATTAATCGCCAAGAGAGTCTTCCCGAAGCGGGAGGTACCCGCGATAGAGCATGAGGTCCTTTTTGAGCCGATTTGCCAGTCCGGTCTTCCCCTGCATCCTAGCTATTGCTGCGGCTTGCTGGGCTGCGGCGAGGGCTTCAGAGAACCGACCGCTCTCCGCATAAGCAGCTGCGAGCGTCCGGAGAAAGCGTGGTTCTCTACCACCTGAAAGTGCCACCGCTACATCGGCCAAGTGGATTGCTTTGGCGCCGTCGCGGATTGAGGCATCGGAAGATGTCGCTAGCACCCAGGCAATATTGTTTCGACAATGGGGATCTTCGGGAGCCAATACCAATGCCTGTTCGTAATGTGTGATAGCCTCCCTTAACGAACCCTTCCGCAAAAGTGCATTACCAAGGGCGGTATGGGCATCCGCATAACTGGGTTGTATTTGGAGAGTTTTCTCCCAATCCGCAATTGCTTCGTCGATGCTCCCTTTTGCAAAAAGAACGCTACCACGGTTGTAATAAGCATCTGCATAATACGGCTGTAATTTTATTGCTTCCTCGTAGTGAACTATCGCTTCATCGGATTGTCCCTTTCGGGCGAGAGCGTTAGCGAGGTTCATTTGCATAAAAGCTGAACCGACGTCGTAGTGCGGATCCTGCTTACCAGACCTAATCCTTAACGCCGTTTCAAAGTGCGAGATCGCTTTGTCCAGTTCGTCGCGGTCCTCGCACAGGTACCCGAGATTGTTGTGGGCGACGTCGTTATCAGAAGTCACGGCAATAGCATGACTCCAAAGAGTCTCGCTATTGCGCCAGGAGGAAGTCTGAACAAATGCCGCACATGCCAGGGCAACAATAATTACTATTGCGGCGGCCATAGCAAACCGTGATCTGGACTGACGGACTGCTGCCACGTCAGCAGCGAGCCAAACTACGAGCAGAAACAGACCAATATGGGGAAGATAGGTATAGCGGTCGGCATGGCCTTGTTCGCCAACTTGGACAAGACCGATAACTGGCACTAGCATAACAAGATACCAGAACCAGCCCGTGAATATGTAAGACCGTTCCCTTCGGAAAACGATCGCTGCCGCAGTGATAGCGAACAGCAACAAGATCGCGAAGATGATTTCCCAAATTGCCAGAGTGTCATTTGGGTGAGGATAGAAAACCGCGAGGTCTGTCGGCCATAATGTTTTCCAGACGTAAATCACATAACTCACGAAGGCGTTTTGCACGCGCCAGAGCAAGGGCAACGGCGGAATCGCGCCCGTAGTGCTTTTTTGCAGGATAAATGTGATGATACAGGCGCCTGTGGAAAGAATAAGCAACGGGATCTTTTCAATTAACAGACCACCGACCACTGAGCAGCGACCACCGCCTTTTGCCTTTTGACTTCCGACGTTTGATTTCTGAATTCTACCGAGTGGCCAGTAATCCAGAAGGAGAAGGACGATGGGAGTGCTTACCAGCATTGACTTAGACATCAGACCGAAAGCGAATATGACTGCCACGATAAGATAACGCCCGATTGATGGAGCATCCGCATAACGCACATATGCCCATAATGTGAGCATGAAGAACACAGCGCTGAGCACATCTTTTCTCTCGCTTACCCATGCTACTGATTCGACATGAAGCGGGTGGATCGCAAATAATGCCGCGACAATTGCACTCTTCCACACTGCATCGGTCATTTTCCGCAGCACCGTAAACAGCAGGAGCACTGCAATGGTATGCAGGATGATGTTGGTGGCGTGATGGCCCCCGGCGTTCAAGCCGTATAACTGACAGTCCAACATGTGCGAGATCGTCGTTAATGGATGCCAATTGCCCGCATGTGGGCTAATAAAAGCGAGCGCCACCCCTTTTATCGTTAGTCCAGCCTGAATGGCAGGGGTGTTATAGACGTACAAATCGTCGTCGAAGTTAACGAAATCGTGACGGATTGTCTGACCGAATACGGCCAGGCTGATTCCGGCAAGGAGGAGGTATATAACGATAGTTATGCCACGACTGGGAACGCCTCCTGGGGCTGCGCCTCTGCCGTGGTCAATCTGTCGAATCTTGTTATTCGCTGTGGGGCGGCGAACTGTCATTTGTTAAACTAGGGTCTCGCAAGGGCCGCCGCTGTTCGTAAAGGGCAATATTGCCCTGGAGTTCAGCAGCCAGGTCAGAGTTTCCCTGGCTGTTGGCCAGTTCAATCCCCTTTTGCGCATTCTGGATTGCCTTGGAAAACTCGCCAGTTTCGGCATAAGCCGCCGCTAGTGTGCGAAAGATTATTGGGATTCTTTGGCCGGAAATGCGCAGTGCCTCCGACGCGAGTTGAACCGCTTTCGCCCCGTCTCGAAGAGAATCGTCGGGCGAGGTGGCAAATACCCACGCGAGATTGCTCATGGCGTTTCCGTTGTCGGATTGAATCGCCAAGACTTTTTGCCATTCTTCGACACCCTCCCGGATGCGACCCTGTTGGATCAGAACCGTACCCACAATGTTGTGGACTTCGATGTTATCGGGCTGTAGCTCGAGTAACTTGCGATAGTGAATCAGCGCGTCTGCAACTTTACCCTTTTGAAGAAGAGCCTTCGCAAGATTCTCGTGGCCAGGACTATTGTCGGGCCGAAGATCAACGGCGGTTTGTAGCAGCGAGATAGCGCCATCTACGTTACCTTGTCGCAAATACTCGATGCCGAGATTGTTTTCAGCAACATCATTGTTTGTGGTTACTGCAAGGGCGTGCTTGAACAGTGTTTCGCTATCGCGCCAATACCAGGTCTGGATCCAGGCGCTCCAACTCAAAACTACGATAGTAAGTAATGCAGCAACGGTCAAAATTGTGCGCTGATGTCGCCACAAGGTTGTCAGGTCGGCCACTGCCCATGTGACCGCTATGTATAGGCCGATCTGTGGCAAATAGGTGTATCGATCAGCACGTCCCTGCCAGCCGACTTGCACCAGTCCGATCACCGGTACAAGCATTCCTAGATACCACAACCAACCTGTGATTAGGTAGGGTCGGTGTTTTCGCAAAGTGACAGCTACCGCCGTAACGCAAATTAGGAGGAGGAGCGAGGAGATAATTTCCCAAAGCGGTAGCCGGTTCTCCGGATGCGGGTAGAACACCGCGAGGTTCACCGGCCAGAGCATCTGCCAGATGTAGAGGACATAGCTGACTACCGCGTTGTTGATTCGTTCCAATATCGGCAACTCCTCGGTCCAGCCAACCGCTCCTTTCTGCGCAAGGAACGTGGCGATACTGGAAACGGCCGAAAGCGCGATCAACGGAATTTTTTCCAACACGCGCTTCCACACCTGCCCCTTGATTCTATCGAGAGGCCAGTAGTCGAGAAGCAAGAGCACAAATGGCAACGTTACTAGCATCGGTTTGGACATGAGGCCACAGGCAAGGACGAGTGCCACAAGGAGATAACGCCTGATCTGCGGTAAACGCACGTAATACACATAGGCAAGCACTGTGAGCATGAAGAAAACGCCGCTGAGCACGTCCTTCCGCTCTGCTATCCAAGCAACCGATTCCACGCGTAACGGATGGATTGCGAACACGGCCGCAACAAAGGCGCTGCGCCAAAATGCGCAGGTCATTTGCTGGAGTGCGATAAAAAGAAGGATCACTGCGATGGTGTGCAAGAGAACATTGGTAAAATGATGCCATCCCGCTTTTAACCCATATAACTGGCAGTCGAGCATGTGCGAGATGGTCGTCAGAGGATGCCAGTTCATGGAATGAATATGGGTGAATGCCCAGGCAATACCGCTGATGCTGAGCCCATCTGTTATCTTCGTATTTTCGTAGACGTAACGCGGATCATCATAGTTAACGAAGTCGTGCCGGAGCGTTTGGCCAAAAACAAGCCAGCTCAGCGCCGCCAGAGCGATGCAGATGCCGATGGTCTGCCAGGAACGATTGGTTCGCGGTGCAGCTAATTGAGTGTTTCTGATTCGGTGCATGTCTCGATCTTGCGTAAATGACGAAATCCGAATGATGAATGACGAATTAGACCCGAATGACGAAATCCGAAACGACGCGAACATCGCAGCCCCGTCATTAGGCATTCGGCCTTCGTCATTCCTTCGGCATTTGTCATTGGAGCTTCGTCATTGATCGGATTTCCTCTCGTAGATCAAAATGTATTTCCCCAGCTGTGGCACTGATTGGGGAACGCTGCCAAAATAGTAATCTGTTCTGTCTGGTACGACCATGTTCACGAAACCGGAAACAGTATAGTTTTGCGCCGTGTATTCATTAGCCCAGGTGAAAATCATCCGCTCGGATTCCGGCCGTTGCAGCCACGAATCTGGCATTACGACAAAGATGAGAAATTTTGGGTGAGCGCGTTCTATCTCGCGAATCATTTCTTGTTGCATTTGGGTGGCATACTTTTGGGCTTCCATCAGGCCGTAAGTATAAATGTGGCCGGTTGCGGAATGCCGGTTGGAATAAAAATAGATCTGCGGCTCGGAGCCTAGCACGGCTATCGTGTCGCCTCGGCTTGTTTGTTGGCGCAGATATTCTCCAATTCTGATGGATTCCGCGAAAGGACTTTCCGGATAAATCATTCGCGAAGCGTCAGCCGGAGAGGCTTGGAAAAAGAACTTTCTTTCTGTGATAATCGGCCAGGCGAAAGCAGCTCCGAGAACCAGGAAGCAGAAAAATCGGACTACCATCCCTCGACTCACAATGAGACCCCACAATCTGCTGATGGCAACGCCGGCAAGCAGCGAGACAGCCGGGAGCACCAAGACAAAATAGTGCAATCGAAAATAGAATCCCGGGCATAGCGCCAATGCAGAGAAGAAAAGGAAGCCGAGTAGAAAAATTGCGGTGCTACGCGTTCTCGGCTCCCACAAGCCAGCCACGAGTCCAATTCCAGCCAGCATCCAGATCGGCCAGCCGGCTAGAATCACTTCCTTTGTGGTGTACACGAAAATTTGCGGCGCTAGATTGAAAGGAATCAGGCTGCCATATTGACGCGCGTAATCGATTGTCCAAAACCAGAACCTGTCGAACACGCCGATTCGCCAGAGAAGCAGGCAAGTAATTCCTAATGGAAGAATTACACCGGCACTGAAAGTCAGGCCTAGCACGAGAATTTTTTTAGCTCGAGCTCGGCAATGGAGATTGCTAGAGATGAGATAAATCGTCCCAAAGAAAGCGAAAAAACCTGCCGGCTGCTTCATTAACAGCCCGATGCCGAAGAGCAACCCGCTTGCGAATAGCCTTCCCAACGCTTGCCGATCTGTCGAGTTGCACAGGAGCAGGGTTCCACCGAGCACGGGGAGCAGCACAAAATGTGTAGCGTGGCCGGCAAACCCTAGCACCGATGGACTTACAGAGAGCACTGCATAGCTGATCGCCGCTGCAAGTCCTAATGTTGAATTCATCAGTTGCCGGCCCAGGAAAAAGATCAGGATAACCGTAGCTGCATTTACCAAGAGCAGTCCCAGGTGAATTCCGGTGACCGTTTGTCCAAAGATCGACATGATCACGGCGTAGGCCGCATAAGTGCCCGGGAACTTCATGTTGTAGGCGAGCGTGTACGGTGGAACGCCTTGCAAAATGAGTTGACCAGCATAAGCGTATTCGCCTTCGTCACGCTCGAGTGGAATGCCAAGTAGTCGAATCCTGATTGCGATGACGACGCCGAAAACAATTACGGCGAGGATCCACCAGCCAAAACGCAACGCTTTACCGTTGATCTCGATCTTATCGGTCACGAAAGCTCTTTTTTCGGATGAAAAGCTGCGGGTTGCAACTGAGCGATTTCCGTTGCATTGCGTCTTCTCAAATGGCTCTTAGCATGCCAACCCTTGGCAAGATTTCTGGACTTGTTTTTTCTCGGCGCAGTCGCGCCTGCATTTTTGCTCTGATCTTGGCTGCTATAACGATTCTCGTGTATCGCCCTGCCTGGAACGGCGGGTTCCTCTGGGATGACGACGTTTATATCACAAATAATGAGTTGCTGACGGCGCCGGATGGTTTACGACGTATCTGGTTCTCGCTTGATTCACCTTCTCAGTATTTCCCGTTGGTTTATACCACGTTTCGCGTTGAGCATGCGCTTTGGGGCCTGAGTCCAACTGGTTATCACTGGGTCAATCTTGCACTGCATGTTGTCAACGCCCTGCTTGTTTGGGCGGTGCTGGCGCGGTTAAAGGTACCGGGAGCATGGCTGGCTGGAGCAATCTTTGCGCTGCATCCGGTGCAGGTGGAATCGGTCGCCTGGATCACGGAACGCAAAAATGTACTAATGGGCTTCTTCTTTTTGCTTACGCTACTTGCCTGGATTGCGTTTGTTGACGGGAGAACGAAGCGGCGCTGGCTGTTTTATGGACTCGCCCTGATCCTTTATCTACTGGCGCTTTCGGCCAAGACAACAGCCTGCACGCTGCCGGCAGCGTTGTTTTTGATTTTATGGCTGCAGAAGAAGCCCATCAGTTGGGAGAGAATTTTCCAGATCATTCCCTTCCTTGTTCTCGGCATCGCCATGGGCGTATTAGCTATGTGGTGGGAGCGCTACCACCAGGGAACGAGTCGTGCCGTTTTTACGTTCTTGAGCCCAATCGAACGGGTTCTCGTCGCGAGCCGCGCCATTTGGTTTTATCTGAGCAAACTCACCTGGCCATCTAATCTCACATTTATTTATCCGCGATGGGATATCGCTCCGACTCATCTGCTCAACTACGCGTGGCTGTTGGCGGGAGTTATCGTGTGCGCGGCAATCTATTTTCTCCGTCGATATGTGGGCCGCAGCGTTGAGGTCGCAGCGGGATTTTTCGTTGCGACCCTGAGCCCGGTGCTGGGGTTCATCATGCTTTATACGTTTCGCTACACGTTTGTAGCCGATCATTATCAATATCTGGCCTGTATCGGTCCGATCGCCCTGGCGTCTGCCGGTCTGGTCAATTTGGCCGACACGTCTAGGAACAGCCGCACCTTAATCTTTAGCGCGGCGCTCTGTGTGGTGGCACTCCTGGCGACACTGACGTGGCGACAAGCCGCGATGTATGGCAACATCGAAACGCTCTGGCGCACGACTCTGTCCAGAAATCCCAGTTGCTGGATGGCTCACAACAATTTGGGCATCGTGCTGTTTGAAAAAGGCCAGCTTGACGATGCGATTGCGCATTATCGGACGACGTTGCAAATGCAGCCCAATTTTTGGGATGCCGATTACAATCTCGGCACCGCTCTTCTGGGCAAAGGCCACGTGGACGAGGCGATTTTCTATTGCGACAAAGCGGTCAGGATGCAGCCAAACGATCCAGATGCTCAAGTGGCCCTGGCCAATGCTCTTCTTCAAAAGAGACGAATCGACGACGCGATCGTTCACTACCAAAAAGCGGTTGCAATGCGTCCCGATTACTTTCTTGCCCGTTACGGTCTTGGCCATGCTCTCCTTGAGAAAGGGAGGCTTGAAGCTGCGATCGAGCATTCTCGGGCCGCCTTGTTGATCCAGCCCAATAACGCAGACTGTCACACGGTCCTGGCCATCGCTCTTGATGAAAAAGGTCAATCGGCAGAAGCCATCAAACACTATGAAAAGGCGTTGGAGATTTCTCCTCAATCGGTTTCCGCTTTAAATAATCTGGCGTGGTTACTGGCCACAGGTTCTAACGGGTCATTGCGCAACGGAGCGAGCGCGATTCAACTTGCGAGGCAAGCTGACCAACTTTCCGGAGGCACCAATGCGCTCGTGCTGCGCACGTTGGCAGCGGCATATGCGGAAGCTGGCCAATTTGGAAAAGCGATTGAAAGCGCCAGGACTGCGATGCAGCTGGGGCGGAGCCAGGGTGATGATTCGTTGGCCACCGAGCTTCAACAACAGATCGCGCTCTATGAGTTGGAGTTGCCTTATCGTGAAATGGCAAAATAAATACAGGATAGCCAGCCGCGATTGAAGTCTTTCAACGCTGATGTTCGGATTTCGTCATTTTCGTTAGAGTTCATCGCGCAGAATTTCGAACACCTTCGTGCTCTCCACTACTCCTGCCAGAGCATCTGTTCCGGGACCATTGCCAAACGCGACGACGTCTTCAACGGTGACCAGGGCAGATTTCGTGTAAAACGCCGCCGGCTCAGGCTGGTCCGTCTGCGGTTGTCTGCTCTGACTTTCGTCTTGTTTACCTGGTATTTTCGCCGCTCCGTACGATTTATCGCCATTCGGACCGGTGGCCCAGGTAATCCAGGGCTGACCGGCAGAATTAAAGCCTAAGAGGGCAATGCCGCTGTCTTTGCGAAAAGGAAATCCATTGAGGTTTAATCCGCCGATCGCCACATCGCCGCAGACCACAATCGTCGATTTTTCTCCGCCGTAACTTCGCGCGATGCCAACTGCACGGTCCAGTTCGACCGTTTGGCCCAAGGTCCTCTCCCCGTTGTTTTCCTGCGCTGCCTTTCGCATTAGCCCTGCATCAACCACCAGTAAATACCCGCCAACGTTGTACTGGAGCAATTGGATTGCTCGCCGCACCATATCCGAAAGACTCGGCTGCTGACTTCTTTCTTCTACCTGGTTCACGAACGCGAGATCTTCTTTGCTAAAGACGCCGACCAGTTTCGGACGGCGCCACGCGGGAACCGCGTCCAGCTCGGCTCGGGTTCGAACGATATCAAACCCATTGCCACGGAGCTCGAGTAAAAGATCGCGGCTATCCTGTCTGTTTCCACCCTTTGTGCCGGGAAGAAATTGCGCCGCGCCGCCGCCCATCGCTATGTCGACATTTCCGCGATCCACAAACTCGGTTGCGATCTTCTCAGCATCGCTCGACTCGGCGGGATGTGCGTAAAAGGCCGCGTTCGTTGGATCGGTGAGCTTCGTGTCCGTTATGAGTCCCGTGGTCCGTCCGTACTCCCGCGCTAATTCAATGATGCTCTTGATCGCTTTCCCGTCGGCATTGATCGCAACGGCGCGATTCGCCACTCTCTCACCGGTCGCAATTGCGGTTGCAGCCGCCGCCTGGTCTGGAGCGGCGAAATCCTTTGAATAATTCATCACCAAAGCTGCATGAGACATCGAGTCCAGGTTCAGGCGCGTGCCGGCGCCAGCAGCATAGGCGCGGGTTGGAGCAAGCCGGGCAGGGGAAAGGCCTTCTCCAACAAACAAGATTATTCCGAAAGGCTTCCGGATGACCCAGTGCTGAAAATAAAGGACACCAATTCCAGCAAAGGCGAGGAGACAAAAAAGCGCCAGCAACTGGTTGCGCCACTTCATTACCCTCCCTGTAGCGGCGGTCTATGACTGTCGCAAATAGTGAAGCAAGTTTGTAACGTGCGTGTTCCGAAGCTAGTAACTTGAAAATTGACCCGTATCCAAGAAGAAAGAACCGCTTGTCGACCTTCTCATTCGTCGGCAAAGTGCGCGACGTATGGCTGGTCCAGTGATGCTAATCATTCGCGACGGCTGGGGCATTAATCCGGGCGGCAAGAACAAGCGCAAGGAAAATGGTGATGCAACCCTCCTCGCGTCGACTCCATTTCATGACAAGCTCTACCGGGATTATCCAGGTTCCAAATTGAGCGCAAGCGGAAGCGACGTTGGCCTTCCGGAAGGACAAATGGGCAACTCGGAAGTCGGACATCTCAACCTGGGAGCCGGTAGAATCGTTTACCAGGATCTGACGCGAATTAATAAGGCGATTGAAGAGGGCGAACTAACGCGTAACCGAGTCTTGCAGGAAACTCTTGCCAGTGCGCGCGGTCACCGGCTTCATTTGCTTGGGCTGGTTTCAGACGGCGGTGTGCACAGCCATTATTCACACATGATCGCGCTTGCGAACGCGGCGCATGATGCAGGCGTCGAGGAGATTTTCGTCCATGCTTTCACGGACGGGCGCGACACATCACCGACCGGTGGCGCCGCTTATCTAAAAACTTGCGAGAAAGAACTCAAGAAAAGCGGCGGGCAAATTGTCACGGTTGTAGGCCGCTATTTTGCGATGGATCGCGATCGGCGTTGGGACCGTACCAAAAAAGCGTGGGACGCGGTTGTTCTCGGTCGTGGCGAAATCTGCAAATCCTCACCCTCGGCGGCTGTGGATCAGCAATACAAAAACGGCAAAACGGACGAGTTCATGCCGCCATTGATTTTTTCTCACGCAAATGAACAGCGGGTACGTGATGGCGACGTGGTTTTATTTTTCAATTTCCGCGCCGATCGTGCCCGCCAATTATCACAGGCATTTTTGTTGAAAGATTTCGATGGCTTTGACCGCGAGGTCTGGCCGCAAGTGAAGTTTGTCACGCTAACGCAATACGATGTGACCTATTCTTCGCCGTTCATTTTTGCGCCGGAAGAGCTCGCCGATATCTTGGGCGAAATTGTCAGCGCAGCCGGCAAACGGCAATTGCGCATCGCTGAGACGGAAAAGTACGCTCACGTGACTTACTTTTTTAACGGCGGCATCGAGAAACCGTTTCCGGGCGAAGACCGCAAGTTGATCCCTTCACCAAAGGTCGCTACCTACGATTTGAAACCGGAGATGAGCGCGTTCGAAGTCACCGATGAACTGCTCGCACGAATGGCGAATTACGATCTGATCATACTCAACTTCGCCAATCCCGACATGGTCGGCCACACCGGCGTGATCGAAGCGGGAATCAAAGCTGTAGAGACGGTGGATAAATGCATAGCGCGAATTATTCCCAAACTTCTCGAGCTTGACGGCAAAGCCATCGTGACCGCCGACCACGGCAACTGCGAAAAGATGCGCAACGCTGATGGTTCACCCAATACCGCGCACACGAGCAACCTTGTGCATTTCATCTACGTGGCCAACGATGCTGCACGATTTCGCTGCGAAGACGGAATTCTAGCCGATGTGGCGCCAACTCTTTTGTTTTTGCTTGGGCTGCCTCAACCAAAAAAGATTACTGGCCACAATTTGCTCGTGCCAGCTTAGCTGGCTGCCCCGAGGCGCCGGTATCATCCGCCTTCGCCAAGTCTACTGCGGACAGGCGGATCCCGGCCCCAGGCTACAGTGTCGTCGAATGTGATTTCGAACTTCCGATTAATCACTCGTGTTCCGGCCACGGCGATTCGGTGCAACAGCCGAATGTGATACTCGGCTGTTGTTTCGTGCCAGACTGGTTTACGAACGACCTTGAGCGTACCGTCGTCTTCCACAAGAGCGCCCCAACCCACAGGAATCTCCGAATCGCGGAATAACTCCTCAGGCAGAACGAGGAAATACAAATTCGCGCAGCGGTAGCGAAGTAAATTATCGAACTTGGTACAATCATAGAGGCGATTTTGCAGGGCACGCAGCTCACGCAAGAGTCGCGCATAACCGCGGTGGCCGACTACGGTGAAATCAGGCAAATCGAATTCGGGAAATAGGGAATCGCCGTTCCGCAGGTTCGGATAATGTGCGTGGAGGTGGCTTTCGAGAAGCTGGCGGCGTTGGGAAATCGTTTCGAGTCGCTGGCGAGCGGCGTCGCTCTGACAATTATCTCGACGCAAATCGCAGAGCGCCTGTTTACACTCAAAGATCGCTGTCGATCCAATCTGCTTAGGCGCCAATCGAAACGCGGCGACGTCGGCACGATACCGGCAGTTTGGCAGACTCACTTCCATAGCGCACGCGGAATACCCTTGCGCCTGCGCCCAAAGGAACGCCAGCCGCTTCAACGCGGCGTGTCTCTCAGTTTCGCCGCGGGCGCGTTTTATTCCCGCAGCCATCTCGCGAGTTCGCGTGCCCAATAGGTAACAATAATATCGGCCCCCCCTCGCTTAAGAGCAGTCATGATCTCAAGTACGGCGTCGCGTTCGTTCAGGAAGCCTTTCTCGACGGCGGATTTGACCATTGCATACTCGCCGCTCACATGATAAACGGCGGTTGGTTTTCGAAACCGCTCACGGACTCGCCACAAGATGTCCATGTAGGGCAAGGCAGGTTTTACCATCACAATGTCCGCTCCTTCATCGATATCCAGTGCTACCTCACGCAAGGCTTCATTCGCGTTGGCAAAATCCATCTGGTAAGAGCGCCGGTCGCCGAAGTGGGGCGGGCTCTCGGCCGCCTCGCGGAATGGGCCGTAGAAAGCCGACGCGAATTTGGCCGCGTAACTCATAATCGCTGTTTGATCGAAGCCTCGCTCATCGAGCTCCTCGCGAATCGCACCGACGCGACCGTCCATCATGTCGCTTGGCGCCACGATGTCCGCACCAGCTGCGGCGTGAGAGAGTGCCGTCTTCACCAACAACTCGACAGTCTCGTCGTTGAGAATGTGGAAATGATCTCCGTCGATGCGTGTCACACCACAATGCCCATGACTCATGTACTCACACAGGCAGACATCGGTGATGGTGACAAGGTCTGGGCATTTTGATCTTATGGCCTTCAGCGCTTTTTGGACGATTCCGTCTTCGGCGTAGGCGCCGCTGGCCTGTTCGTCTTTCTGTTCTGGAATCCCGAAAAGCAGAACCGCTTGAAGCCCCAGGTCCTGAGCAGCGCGCGTTTCATCGGCAACTTCCTTGACAGATAACTGACAAACCCCGGGCATACTAGAGATCGGCCGGCGCTGCTGCACTTTTTCACTCACAAACAGCGGCAAAACAAAATCGTGAACGCTCAAATGTGTCTCGCGGGCGAGATTTCGCAGAGCAGACGAACGCCGCAACCGACGCGGGCGATGCACGAGTTTTCTCACAACGCGACGCTACGCGTTGCGAAAGTGGGTCGCAAGCAGGCAGGAGCGAGCTTACTCAAGTGCCGCCCCCAGATGAGTGGGCCAGGTGCTTGACGGCGCGTGACGTTAGGTGTCTGCATTTTGATCGTGATGCGGGGCTCGGATTATTTGTTGGTCGATATCAGCAATTCATACGCAAAATTTGCCTTTGCATCGACAAGGCGAGTTTTAGCTCCTACGCGAATTGCTACCAGCGAGCTTTCAAGGAGCGTGGTGGCACGATTTCTCGGGAAACGAAATGTGGAGAAGATGGTCGTCTCTTCGGTAGTGCCCGCGAAGAACTCGGCAATTTTGAAGGCCGCACGAAAAGTGAATGTACTCTGGCTGGATTGGAAGCTGAAGCTTGGTGTCGAAATTGATTATCCGAATCCGCAATCGATTGGCGCGGATCGGTTGGCGAACGCTGCGGCGGTGACAGCGCTCTACGGGTTTCCCGCAATCGTGGTGGATTTCGGCACGGCGGTCACCTTTGATGTCGTCTCTGGACGCCGGGCTTACATTGGCGGTGTGATTGCACCAGGGCTCGAAGCAATGACTAATTTTCTTTATCGGCGAACGGCACTGCTGCCGAAGCTTTCATTGAAAGAGCCGCGACGCGCGGTCGGTAAATCGACAATCCAGGCGATGTTGTCGGGAGCCGTGTTCGGCTATCGCGGATTGGTTCGCGAAATCCTAGCGCAAGTTAAAGCAGAGCAGTTTCCGCATAAGAAGGTTCACGTCGTTGCCACCGGTGGCTGCGCGCGACTGATCGCGCGACGATTGCCGGGGATCGATGTGGTTCATCCGAACCTTACTCTGGAGGGATTACGGATTGTGGCGAATCTGAATGACTGATTCACGGCCGTGGAGGGTAGTCGCGCTTTATCATTCTTGCGTTTGATTTTTCCGAAGGGAACTGAAAAATCGATTCACTGGAGCAACTTTCCACTTGTCAGACGCGCTGAATAGGGTTTCAATCGCTACTTCATGAGAGTGTGGGGGATGGCGGCGATCGCCGCGCTGGTGCTTAGGTTATTCGCCGCAGATTCGTTTGGAGCGGAAAATGTCGCCCCGACGAAAGCGGAGCTGGAGGAAATGTACAACGCTGCGTTCCGCGCGTTCGATTCTGGCAAATTCGCGGAAGCGCTAAAAGCCCGAATCGATCCCAAGTTCTGGAACGCGCGCTTCAATCTGGCGGAAATCCCGTTTCTTAGGAAAGATTGGCCGGAAGCGCGGAATCGTTTCGAACAACTTCTTTCCCGCGGTGAATCCGATCTGGCGAAAGAAGCTTCGCAGCTGATTCAATATAAGATCCTGCTCACGTACCTCCTCGAGGGCAAAGACAACATGGTCGATTCTATTCAGGCCAAATTGGAACTTTCGCCTGATACGCCAGCCGTTGACTATGTGAAGGCGGCCGTTGCGCTTAAACAGAAGAATCAAAAAGAAGCGAAAGATTGGATCGGCGTCGCGGAAAAGAACTTTTCACCGCAACTAAACAAGCTTTTTGCCGAATCACTTTACGAAGTTGGATGGCTGGAAAAGCCAGCCGGCGAAGCGCGGCCTTCGTTGCCGCTCATGACGGCCGCTGAGCGCTCCGAAAAAACGAAGGCCACTGCCCGCGCAAAGTTCGAGCAGGCACAGCAGGCGCTGAGGCAGCGCGATTTGGCGGCAGCTCTTAAACTGATCGATGAAGCGGATCAGGCAGATCCGAATCAGGCGGCGACGATTAATTTACGCGGCGAGATTCTGGCGCAGCAGGAGCAGTTCGACCAGGCCGAAGCGGCCTTTAAGAAGGCAGCCAAGCTGGATCCGAAACTTCGCGAGGCACAATACAATCTGGCGCAAATTCCCTTTAAGAAGAAGGAATATGCAAAAGCGCGCGACCGTTTCGAGACGTTGTACAAGCGCACGCCCGGAGGCGATAAAAATCAGGCGGCAGAACTCATCAAATTCAAGATCTACATGACGCTTTTGCTCGAAGGAAAAGAGAGCCGGGCACACGCGATGATGGATGAGTTTCAATTTACCGGGGACACGCCCGCACTCTATTACGCCCAGGCGGCTTGGGAATTTCAACATAACAATCCAGAGAAGGCCGCGGATTGGACTGCTTCGGCGAATAAGATTTATTCGTCGGCACTGAACAGCGTTTTTGCTGACGCTTTCTACGATGTTGGTTGGATGCAAAGGCCGGCAGCTGCGACCATGCCGACACCCGCGTTCGACACAGCCCAGGCTGAGGGGAGTCCAGCAGTTGAGCCGAGTCCTATCCCGGACAAGGTTTTCGCTGCAAATCCCCAAAGTAACGCCTCGAAGAGTGAAGGGCTGGCTTTGGGCTCAACGGTGAACGCGGTAGGCGCTGGACTGGATATCGCCGGCAATGGAACCACTGCGCAGACTTCCATCTCTGCATCGAATGAGTCGGCATCGGGAACAGGCGCGCAGCCTGAGCAACCCGCGTCGGCATTGCCCTCGGGTGGCAGCGAATCCACGGCTGCGGCGGCGCCCGCTGAGTCACCGCAGACATCGCCTGCTTCCAAGGAACAAAATGATCAAGCGGCTGTTGCCCAAGCGAGCGTTTCCCCGAGTCCCGCCGCAGAAGTCATGCCTGTCAAAGCTGTGCCGTCCAGCATTCTGGCGAGAGGCAGAATGTGGCTTGTCGGCGGACTACTTTTAGCGGCACTGCTCATACTCGCGTGGGTGATCAAACCTACCCTTCGCCGGCGTTATGCCTTTAATGTGCCAGGTTACTCGCGGGCCACCTCGGCTGCCGCGCCCGCTCTGTTTAAGCCGAAAGCGGCGTCGGCATCGCCCCAAAAGAAGACTTTGCAGGGCAACGGCTTTGTCGGAGGGCCCCGTCAGATTTCGCTACAATTAAAGGCATCGAAACCAGCGTTGCGACATAGCGTTATTCCTTCGGGTAACCTGAGTGGTGGTTCTGATCTGACCAAGGGCGTGAGAACGGAGCCGTCACGAGACTCGGCCGATCAGATAGAAGAGCCAAATCGTGAGGTGTCGCTTATTGGCTCTGAGATAGAATCAGAGGCCGAATCATTCGTGGCGCCGGTTGTCGAACAAACGGCAGAGAACGGAGAGAGCTTGCATACGGATACTCCGCAGACGCCTGAGATGGCCGGGGTTTTAGCGATCAACGAATTGACCGAGGTCACTGCGACGGCGCCGCAAGCGACGGCTGAGACTCCCGAAAGGGTTGAGGAAATCACGTGGCCCGCAGATGAGGCGAGCGAAATGTTCGATGGCGCGAAGGAAACCGCGTCGTTTCCTGAGGAGCCTGCTGAGATCCCTTCAGATGCAGAAGTCGCAGTGCCTGCCGTGACAACGTTGACAGAGTTTCCCGTTGAATCGATCAGCCTGGAACCACCGGTGCCCGATCAAAGAGTTTCGACTGTGATTCCCACTCCAGTGCTCGCAAGGGCTGCTAGGTTCCCCTCTGATTCACCGCCAGGCGCCGCTTCCACAGAACCTATATTTCCGCAAACAACAACACCCGCAATCATGCCTGAAACAACTCAAACCCCAACCGCTCCCGCAAACAAAGCCCCGGCCCCGCCGATGGTCAAACCGCAACAACCACCTGCCGCGATGCAAACATCCGTGCAGCTTACTTTCTCGTTCGAGATTGCAGCCATGCAGTTGACACCCAGTTTCAAAATGGGCGCCCTCAAGGTGCGTCCCATATCGAAGCTGGTCACGATGCGGTTGCCTTCGCCTCAGCAGCCTCAGTCGGCTCTGAATTTGCAGGTCAGCTTCGAAGTGGCAAAGATTCAGCCCGCCTCAGGCGCGCTCGGCACGATCCGAATGGTTCCGTCGCAACAGCACAGGCCAACGCCTGGCGGTTTGCCGTCATTTGCAGTCGCGGGATTGCAGGTGGTGCCAAATTCCGAGACCGCACCGGTCCAACTAACACCATCGCGACAGGGACGGGCATCTGTCCTCATCACGGTGCCATTCCAGATTACCACGCTTGAGTTTGCTCCCTCTCTCGAAATAGCATCCGTCATCCTAAACTCGAATTCCAAGCAGGTGGCTGTTCAGTTGCCGGGCGCCGGGCCGGCCCCAGCTGAAGGCGCGCCAATGTTTGAAATAGCAAATCTGGAGCTAGGCGAAGGCGGCGACATCGGCATGATGCATCTGAACCCTGTTAGCGCGCCAAAGCGAGTTTGACCGGACGAAACTTCTTTGTCAGAGGACCGGTTCCGCAGCTCAGCGCCAGTTTAGCGAACGCAGTTGTTTCGGAAGAAACACTCCGTTCTTTCGAATCAGCTTACCGTCGAAATAGATTTCTCCGCCGCCGTATTCTTGGCGCTGAATGCTTACCATATCCCAGTGCACCTGGCTTCGGTTTCCATTGTCTGCTTCTTCGTAAGCTTGCCCGGGAGTAAAATGAAACGAGCCAGCGATTTTTTCATCAAACAAAATGTCCCGCATCGGATGTAAAATGCGCGGATTAAATCCGAGTGAAAATTCGCCGATGTAGCGTGCGCCTGGATCTGAATCGAGAATCTTGTTCAGTTTTTTCGTCTCGTTGCTTTTCGCGTCAACTATTTTTCCGTTTTTGAATTCGAGACGGATGCCATCAAAGGCGATCCCCTGATAAATGCTTGGCGCGCTAAACGTCACGTGGCCCTCGACTGAATCTTTCACGGGGCAGCTGAACACCTCACCATCGGGAATATTGCGATCGCCACCGCAGATCACAGCTGGAATTCCCTTCATGCTGAAACGGAGATCAGTACCGGGCCCTTTGATTTCGACTCGGTCGGTCTTTTCCATCAAACGATGGAGGATCTTCATACCCGGCAGAAGCTTCCGATAATCCAGCGTGCAGACTTCGAAATAGAAATCTTCAAACGCCTCGGTGCTCATTCCTGCAAGCTGTGCCATGGACGGTGTGGGCCAACGCAGGACTACCCACTTGGTCTTTTTGACTCGCTGATCCTGTACCGACCGCATTTTCCTGGCGATCAATTTCATTGTCTCCGGCGGCACATCGGATAGTTCCGTGACGTTGTTGCTGCCTCGCACTGCGATATACGCATCCATTTTTTTCATTCGCGCCAGTTCGTGGCTTGCTATGAGATTTAGCTGTCTGTCAGAGGCCTCCAGCGCGAGCGCGCGGTTTACCCGGACGTGATAGGTCTGGGCAAATGGCACTCCGCCCGCTTTCCGCGCCGTGCGTACCAGCGCGATGGTCATTTCGTCAGGAATATCGAATGCCTCGATGAGGACCGTTTCATTACGCTTGAGACGGATAGAATATTCCACCAGAAGTTTCGCGAGTTTATCAAACCGGGCGTCGTGCATAGGCTCTTATCATTCCACCAGCATCGCCGGACGCAACCGGCTGATGCTATGCGCTCCGGATAAATTTCGCTGCGAAAGCACCATCGAGACCATCTTGAAAAGGAAGCGAATACTTTTGCTCTTCGAGGCGTAGGATGGATGCGCTGGTGAGAGCTTGCCGCACCACTTGCTCGTTCTCTTCCGGCTCAAGGCTGCAGGTGCTGTAAACAAGTGTGCCCTTCGGCTTTAATAGCGGGACGAGTGCGCAAATTATTTCGAGCTGCCGCTGTTGCATGCGGGGGAAATCGGCTGGTTGTAATCGCCACCTGACATCCACGCGCCGTCGCATTACTCCAGTATTGCTGCAAGGCGCATCAACCAGGATGCGGTGAAAGGGCGCCACTGAAGCAGTCTCTGTAGGGACATGACCGCGTGTCCAATCGTGATCAAAAATGCTGACGATCCCTACGCCGAGACGCGCCATGTTTTCATCCAAGATCTGCAGTCGCTCTGGGTCGCGATCGCATGCGACAATTGTTCCTCGGTTTCCCATTAGTTGTGCGATGTAACCGGTTTTCCCGCCCGGAGCGGCGCATGCGTCGAGGATCTTTTCTCCAGTCCGGGGACTCAGAATCTGACAGGCAATCGCGGTTCCTGGATCTTGAATGTAGCAGTGGCCTTGCCTGACAGCGGCTGTCGGCAACACATCAAATTCAACGAACTCGGGATTACGCGTCAGCGGCCGGGAGTCCGGATAAAGCCGGAGGAACTCTTCGCGGTCGATTCTTAGTTGATTGATTCGTCCGTAGATTGGCGCGGGAAGATTGTTCCATTTGCAGAGCTCTTCCGCGTGTTGGGCACCAAAATACTGCCGCCAGCGCTCGACGAGAAATTGTGGATGCGAGGCTCGAACAAACAGAAGCTCTGCATCGGCACGCGCAAACAACTCGCTCTGCCGCCGGCTCGCGGCGCGAAGCACGGCATTCACGATCGGCCGCTGTCTTCGTAGGACGAGCTCCACAGTCTCATGTACTGCCGCATGCGGAGCTGTCTTGAGGAGGAAAAGCTGATACAACCCTAGGCGCAGAACATCACGAAGATCGATATCGACTCTTGAAGCGCGCAGGCAGCCGACCCAAAAATCCAGCAAAGTTAAATTGCGCAGGACACCGTAAAAAAGTTCAAATGCAAACGCACGATCGGATTCAGTGAGCTCTGCCTTCGCGAGAGACTCTGAGACAATCGAGTCGGTAAATCGCTTTTCTTTTCGCCACGTGCGCAGCGCGTTCAGCGCAATTCGGCGAGCAGAAAACCGCGCCATATTCTGGAAAGACCGTTATTGCGGCTTCACGCTGGCGCGTCCAACCGAATGATAATGAAAGCCCAGTCGGCCCATCGTTCCAGGGTCCAACAGATTTCGCCCGTCGAAGACAATCGGCGTTCTCATTTTTTCTTTTAGCACCGCGAGGTCCACGTTCGCGAATTCGTTCCATTCCGTGGCGATGACCAGCGCTTCGGCATCATTCACTGCTTCAAGGGCCGATGAAGCAAATTCGGCGTCGGCGATCGCTTTGATGGCGCGGGCTTTTTGCATTCCTTTCGGGTCGTAGGCAACGACGTGTGCTCCTTCGCGAAGCAGATCTGCCACCAGTTCTATTGCGAGAGACGAACGGACATCGTCTGTATCGGGCTTAAATGTAAGACCCCACACTGCAATTCGCTTTTCTCGCAACACCCATAGCGTTTCCCGAATCGCTTTTAGAAAACGCTCTTTCTGGGAATTGTTAATGCGCTGTACTTCCTTCAGCAAATTAAACGGAACACCAAGCCGCTCGGCGATCGTGATGAAAGCAGCGATATCTTTGGGAAAACAAGAACCGCCGTATCCCATTCCCGCGTTAAGAAAGTCGCGGCCGATTCGGTGATCCATCCCGATTCCATCAGCGACTTTTTCAACATCGGCGCCGGTCGCCTCGCAAATCGCCGAGACCGCGTTGATATACGAAATTTTCAACGCCAGAAATGAATTCGCGCAATGCTTGATGAGCTCGGCGCTGTTAATATCGGTGACGAGAATCGGCGCCATAAACGGCTCGTAAACTTTCTTCATGAGGTCGATCGCGTGTTCGCTTTGGGCTCCTATTACTACGCGGTCGGGCTGCATTAGATCGGCTACAGCACAGCCTTCGCGCAGAAATTCAGGATTACTGACCACGTCGAAGTTTGCGCGATGGCGGTTATACCTTTTGATTGATTCGGCCACTTTTTCGCCGGTTTTCACAGGCACTGTGCTCTTGTCGACAATCACGCGGTAATCGGTTAAGATGCCCGCGATTTCACGAGCAACTTTCTCCAGAAAGCTAAGATCGACATCGCCATCCGGTTGCTGTGGGGTAGGAACGGCGATAAAGACGATCTGCGAATTCTTCACGCCGTCTTCTATGCTGCCGGTGAAACGCAGCCGATGCGCCGACACATTACGATGAATTATTTCTTCAAGCCCGGGTTCATAAATTGGCACCTCGCCGGCTTGCAGTTGCTTGATCTTCTGCTCGTCGTTATCGACGCATATGACGTTATGCCCGACATCGGCGAAACAGGCACCGGTCACTAGGCCAACATAACCGGAACCGATGATTGCAAGCTCCATGATCGAAGGAATGGTGCGGGCGAATCAGCCGCAGCACAAGTGGCCGAACAAATCCAGGCCGTCCCGCATTGTTCGCGCGCTTTCGTTCATTCTCCCTGGGAAGTCGGGTCGAAGTTCAGATCGAATCCAAATTTTGGAAAAGCCTTGAGCGTTACGGTAAAGAGGAGGCCGTATTCTTTTACGCCAGAATTATCGCGTATTACTCCCCCGAACGAGGCCACCCAGGCCGTGAGATCGCGGTAAATGGAATAGCGCTGTTCCTGGAGGAGGCCGGTCTCAGCTTCATATTGTTCCTGAACTCCAAGGCCCCAATTGTCATTGAGGCGATAATATCCACCAACAACGAACAAACTACTGTCCTGAAAAAAGGGATTACCGTTTAGATACCGATGCGCAACATTTAATTGTAGATTGGCTAGCGGTTGAACGGTCGCGACCGTATCAACTTCCGTAAACCCTTTGGCAAAAGCTGGCACTTGAGAATTAACTGAGAGGGACATCCAGGGCAGCGGAGTAAAGCGGATGTTGTTAACGAGATTTGAGTAATCCGTGGTCTGGTAGGGATTCTCGAATTGCACATCAACGAAGGAGTCGACTTCGAGCCAGGTCAATGTTCTGTCGTCGCGTCGCGTTTCCAGACGGTTTCGAACGCCGACCCGCCACACCGTCCAATCATCGATCGAGTCGATGGTCGTGAACTGCGGAAAGTCAAGTGCTCGCGGCTGGGTCGAAGGTAGAAACCGATCGAAGCCCAAAATTGCCGTTGGGTTAGGCCCATCCTCTTTCACGTAAGAAAAGTCCGTGAACGGTTGAATGACGTGCATGAGTCCGTCCAGCCCGAACGCGCGGCTTTGCACATTTTCCCACGTACGCGAGATCTTGAATGAAGCTTCGGCACCTGTGTCGAAGACCGAGCGAAAGGTGTCTCCATCAAACTTGACCGGATTGGCTAGCGTCGGAGGCGGAAGAATAAAGTCGGGTATGAGTGGATTTGATGGCGGGACAAAGATAGTCGATCCCAGGTCCCATGTTTTGCCATAATAGGTTCCGCGATAACCAACCCGTGGCACGATCGAGAGCCATCCAAAGTATGTGTTTGGATAAGTTAGTTGATGGAATGTATCGAAACGATACGTGCCATAGTTCTCGAAACCAGAACCCTCCGGGAATTGTAGCCGCAAATTGGCAAAGCCGGTCTCGCCTTCATAGAAAATGGGTCCGCCAAAAAGCCCGTGACGTTTGATGTCCAATACCACTTCCGGCGAACGCTCTGTCGTAGTGAAAAACTGATTCGCCTGAAAACGCTCGATGGCCGTCAGAGTGTAGAAGGGGTCCGCCTTGGTCAATGCGAGGACGTTATCTGGAACAGGATCAATGCGAAACTCACCCTGGAAGAAGTCCTGCATCACGTATTGGTCACTCAACTTGGTCAGATTGGCGATACCGTAAATGTCATCGGTAAAATTCGTCCGATCTTCTAGGCCGAGTCGGTATCGCCCCGTAGGAACGTCTTGTCGCGGCACGGCCGTTTGATTCAGGTTCGGGTTTTGATCCTGAATGTAAAAAGTTTTTATCTTCGCGGTACTGCTTTGGTCTTTCCCATAATCAATAGTCGGCTCAAAGCCGACAGCGAGGCCCCGACGGCCATAGTAATTGAGCCGGAGGCGCCCTTGGATGTTCTCCGTGATCGGGAACGTCACCTGAGTGAGAAGCGATGGTCCCCAGGTGCTGTAGTACGCTGGTGAGATAGAAAAACTAAACGCGTTATCGAGTGATTGATACAGGTAAGGCCACCAAAAGATCGGCACCTTTCCGACGTATGCGGTCACGTTCATAAAAATCACGCGATCGCCTTCATAAACGCGAATCTTTCGGGCGTGGAGATGGAAGTCTGCCTTCGGCGAATCGTGCGTGGTAAAAGTTCCGTCCTGTATCAGATAACCATTGTCAGAAATTGACGTCACATGGGCGCCAGTTAGGAAAAAAGGTTGTGACTCGGTTCGCCCAGTGATCGCCCTGAGCTTTTTAGTCTCAGTATTGTAAACGCCACTCTCGGCGATGTACAGGCTCACATCTCGATAGATTCGAACGTGGCCTCTCAACTCCACGTCGTGCGTGGCAGGATTGTATTGCGCGTAATCGGCGTAAATGTCTGTGTTGCCAATGTGAATCGCGACGTTATCGCGCGCCGTGGCCAGGCCGTTTTCATACGTCGTTTCCCCCGTAGAAGTGATTTCAATCGGAGCGTTCTCCGGAGTCTTGATCTCTCCCTGGATCAAACCGGCACTCGCCAAAAGAGTGGCGATCAACAAGACCTGCGTTCGCATGGCGCACGCCGAACGTACCGCGCCAGAGGCTCCCTGCAAAGCCAAAAGCGTTCCATGCAATAAGGGCAGGCCGTAAGCACAGGCGGTTTTGACGCGAAATCATTGCGCGTTCTATCTTGATTAACCTATCAATTGACGTTTTTCTTCATCCCAACGTGAGCAAGTCGGTCGACCAAATCTTCGTTTACGCCAAGCATTGGCTGCTGACATGGCTGACAGCCGCGCCTGGCTGGGTTGTCCAGATCGCGTCGAGTTTGATTAATATTTTCGCGCTCCTCGGAGTATTTCTCACGCTGTTCGCGCTTATGTCGGTGCTTGAGCGGAAGATTCTCGGCCGGATACAAAATCGGTATGGACCCAATCGCGTTGGGCCATTCGGACTTTTGCAGCCAGTGGCCGACGGCATCAAAATGTTGATAAAGGAAGACATCGTGCCGGCGCGCGCGGACAAGCTTGTGCACTTCCTGGCTCCAATTCTCATTGCTGCTGCAGCGATTCTTGCCCTTGGGGTGATCCCTTATGGCCGGAACATGACGCCGTTTACTATCGATGGCGGAATCTTGTTTTTCTTTGCGGTTGGATCGACAACGGAGCTTGCGGTCTTCATGGCCGGATGGGGAAGCAATAACAAGTTCTCGATGCTAGGTGCGATGCGAGCGATAGCGCAAATGATCAGCTACGAGCTGCCGCTCATTATCACGGTGCTCCCGGTGGTGATGGTGGTGGGCTCGCTGACACCCGACAGGATTGTCGCTGCGCAGGCTGGATATACATTTGGCTTCGTGCCGCGATGGTTCGTCTTCACGCCGTGGGGTGCAACTGCGTTCATTTTGTTTTTTGTATCCGGCCTTGTGGAATCGAATCGCACTCCCTTCGATGTGCCCGAAGGTGAATCGGAAATTGTCGCCGGACACATGACCGAATATTCCGGTTTCAAATATGCAACTTTCTTCATGGCGGAATACATCGGGATGTTCGCCATCAACGGGCTCGCCGCGACCTTGTTTCTCGGTGGCTGGCATTCGCCCCTATCTGCCCTGGAATTTATTCCGTCCTACGTCTGGTTTTTCGCGAAGCTGAGCGCGCTACTCCTCGTTTACATCTGGCTTCGCGGAACGTTGCCGCGTACGCGAATTGATCAGATCATGAATTTTGCCTGGAAATTCATATTGCCAATGTCTTTTACCTGCGTCATCGCAGCGGCTGTCTGGCATTATGCAGGTCGCGGCTTGCGCGGATGGCTTTGGTCGCTTCTGGTGATCGCGATCGTTTACACCGCCCTGTCGATGTTGCTCGACACGCAAAGAAAATTTGCGCCACGCATTTACCGTTTCGCCGAATGAGCAGCGCCGCGGTCGTCATTGTCGCTATCCTGACACTGGCCGCTGCGCTGGCCGCTGCCACGCTGCAAAAGCTCATGCACGCTACGCTGAGTTTTGCTGTTGCGCTTGTCGGCGTGGCCGCACTCTTCTTTCTGCTTGGCGCGGAATTTGTCGGCCTGGTGCTGGTGTTCGTCTACATCGGTGCGGTTGCGGTACTTATTGTTTTTACGATTCTTCTGACACGGCGTGACGTTGGAAAAGACCGCGGTGCTAATTGGGGCGGTGCATTCCTGGCGGTTGCTGTTTTTGGCGGTTTGACGTGGGCAATTCTTAAGACGCAATCAGTTGCTGTTGTCGCCCCACATATCCGAGCAGTGACTGTTAAACGAATCGGTGAAGCGTTGATGACCAGTTATGTCTGGCCATTGCAATGCGTGGGACTGCTTCTCACCGCTGCGTTGATCGGCGCACTCGTTCTCGTAATGGAGGAGAAGCGGTGAAGAAGGTCAGAAGAGTTACAAACGTTACAACATTAAGTCTGCAAACTCGCATGTTTCCTTTTTAACAATGTAACTCTTTTAACTTTTGTAACGCTTAGCTATGACCCCAACACTTCAACTGTTTCTTGTTATCTCCGCTGCCCTGTTTAGTATTGGTCTCCTTGCGGCGCTGATCCGTCGTCACGCCATCTTTATTCTAATTGGGATCGAGATGATGCTTGCCGCAGCAAACCTCAATTTCATTGCGTTCTGGCGCTTTAGCCCGCAATCGCGGCCTCCGACCGGTGTGATGATCGCGATTTTCTCAATCGCCATTGCCGCCGCTGAAGCCGCAGTCGGTCTTGCGCTGGTAATTGCTGTCTATCGGCACTACCGCACAACAAACGTCGATCACCTGAATCAGCTCAAAGGATGAGCCGCTGGATCATCGATCATCTCTGGTTGATCCCTGCCGTGCCGTTCGTGGCTTCGTTAGTAATTTTGAGCTTGCCGAATAGGCGGCACAAAAGCGCAGCCACACTCGCGGTGGCCGGACAGATCGCCGCGCTCGTAATGTCATTCTTCGCGTTCCTCCCGACACTGCAAACGCCTGGATTCCGCGCCATTCAGAATTTCACCTGGTTCACATTCGGCGACCATGCGCTGCGTCTGGGATGGCTTCTCGATCCGCTCGCGACCGTTATGCTGATGATGATCACGTTTGTCGGGCTTTGCATCTTCGTCTTCAGCAGTGGTTACATGGCCGGCGACAAAAATTTCGTCCGCTTTTTCGCTTATCTTTCGTTTTTCTCCGGTGCAATGCTCGGGCTCGTTATTTCGAACAGTTTGCTGCTTCTGTTCATCTGCTGGGAGCTGGTTGGCCTGGCGTCCTATTTGCTCATTGGGTTTTGGATTGAGCGACCAAGCGCTGCAGCGGCGGCAAAAAAAGCGTTCGTTACCACTCGCATCGGCGACCTGGGATTTTTCATTGGCTTGCTCTGGCTTTACGGCCGCAGCGGCACGCTTCTCTTTTACGACGGTGGGAATGGTTGTCTGGAAAGCGCCGGTCTCGCCATGCTCGGCGCGAGCGCCACGTCTATTGCGCTGCTCATTTTCTGTGGCGCAATAGGCAAGTCGGGGCAATTCCCGCTGCACGTCTGGTTGCCGGATGCGATGGAAGGCCCGACTCCGGTCAGCGCATTGATCCATGCCGCAACGATGGTTGCTGCCGGCGTGTTTCTGGTCGCACGCGTGTACCCAGTCTTCTCGTTAGGCGCAATCAACGGGGGGACGTCGTCGCTAACGGTCGTCGTGTGGATTGGAGTAACTACGGCATTAATGGCCGCACTCATCGCGATAGCGCAGGCCGACATCAAACGCATCCTCGCGTATTCGACTGTGTCTCAACTCGGTTTGATGATGGTTTCGCTCGGCGTTGGCGGCGTCGCCGCCGGGATGATACATCTGCTGGCGCACGGTTTTTTCAAGGCGCTGTTGTTTCTGGGCGCCGGCTCGGTCATTCACGGCTGCGACGGCGAACAGGACATTCGGAAGATGGGCGGCCTGCGCTGGCTCATGCCAATCACGTTTTCAACTTATGCAATCGGTATGATGGCTCTGAGCGGCGTGCCGCTCTTTTTTTCCGGCGGTTGGACGAAGGAAGAAATCCTGCATGTGACCGCGCATTGGCCGGCTTCTCGCTTGCCCTACTATCTTCTGCTGATCGGCGTCGTTTTCACCGCGCTCTACATGACGCGGCAAATCATCTACGTCTTTTTCGGTGATCGGCGTGCTGCATCTCAGCACGCCCATGAAAGCCCGCGAGTCATGACGATGCCGCTCATAGCACTCGCGATTTGTGCGATTTTGTTCAGTATCGTGCTAACGCCAGCATGGCCTTGGCTGCATGCCTATCTAACAGGTAGCGCTGCCCGCGTTGAGCTTGTGCGCCTGATTCAGCCGACACTTTTTCTATCGCTGGTTCTTGCGGGCGTGGGCTTCGCTCTCGGCATCTGGATGTATCGCAAAGCTGGCGTGCAAGATCGACAGCGTCCCGCCGACATCGATCCGCTCGAATTCGCGCAGCCCCAATTATTCCGGTTCCTCGCAAATAAAATGTGGATCGACGAACTTTATGCTCGCACGGTCATCGCGTTCAGCTGGATGAGCGCGCGTCTGTCCGACTGGATGGATCGTCATTTCTGGGATCGCCTGGTGCGCGGATTCGGCGCGATCGGTCAACTGCTCGGAATTTTCACGGCCAGCGTTGATGAGCGCGGCATCAACGCTGGAGTCGATGAGACCACTGTTGGCACCCGCGGTCTGGGTCGCCTGATGTCCGCTGCGCACTCGGGACAAATCCAAACATACCTGAGCGTCATCGCGATTGGGGTGCTGGCGCTGTTGCTTTTCTACGCATGGTTGGCTTAATCAGCGCGCTCATCATGGTTCCGCTGGTGGGGGCGCTTGCGCTCTTTACAGCCCCCGCGAGAAATGCGCGTCCGATCGCATTGTTGTTTAACGCGCTGGCAGCGCTTGAGGCATTGGTGTTGTGGCAGCACTTCGATATTCGGGCTGCCAGCCTTCAATTGGTCGAACGGCACACATGGATTCCCGCAATTGGAGCCGAATACGTGGTCGGGATCGACGGTTTGAGCCTGCTCCTTGTGTTACTTACCTCGCTCATCATTCCCTTCGCATTTCTCGCGCAGAGGATGGATCGCGGCTTTTGCGCGCTGATGTTGATCACGCAATCCGCGCTCTACGGCACGTTCACAGCGCAGAACTTTGTCCTCTGGTTTCTGTTCTACGAAATGAGTCTGATTCCCGCGTTCCTGCTTATCAAAATCTGGGGAGGAGAAAATCGCGACCGCGCTGCAACGAAGTTTTTCCTCTACACGTTTCTTGGAAGCGTGGCAATGCTGCTGGGATTCCTCGGAATTTATCTGGCTCGGGGCTCGTTCGATTTTGCCACGCTTGCTGGTCTGGGCAAAAACGGACTGCTTACGGGTAACCTCGCCTGGCTTGCTTTTGCCGGAATCTTCCTTGGACTCGCGGTCAAGGTGCCGCTGTTCCCATTTCACACCTGGCTGCCCGACGCGTACGAAAGCGCGCCGACCGGAGTCGCGATGGTGTTGACCGGCGTGCTTTCGAAAATGGGCGTTTACGGTTTCGTGCGCCTGTTGCTTCCGCTTTTTCCAAACGAAATCAGAATCGTGGGACCCTGGCTGCTGGCGCTCGCAATCTGCTCGATTGTATTTGCGCCACTGGCAGCGTGGGCCCAGTCCGATTTGAAACGAATGGTCGCGTACTTGTCAGTCAACCATCTCGGCTACTGCATGCTCGGTTTGTTCGCAGTCGCTGCCTCGCCCGTTGGTGCTGCGATCGACACGCAAGCGGCGTTGAGCGGTGTGTTCATGCAGATCTTCAATCACGGGATCACTGCGGCTGCGTTGTTTTACCTGGTCGGTCTGCTTGAGCAGCGTCGCGGACTGCGTGGCATTGATGACTTCGGAGGATTGATGCAACGGACCCCTCTCCTTTGTGGCTGGATTAGCGTCGCCATGTTTTCGTCACTAGGCTTGCCCGGGTTAAACGGTTTCATCGGCGAGTTTCTGATCTTCAAAGGTTCGTTTGCCATTGCTGCATCCTTCACGGCCATCGCAGTGATTGGCCTGCTTGTGACAGCAATTGTTTTCATGCGTGCGATGCAAGCGCTCTTCAGTGGGCCGCTGGCAGAAAGCTGCGGCGCCTTTCCAGATCTTTTGCCGAGGGAAAAGATTGCGATCATTCCTGTGACACTGCTCATGTTCGCCATCGGCGTCGCACCGCAATTCATGTTTAACATTTTCAACACGACCGTCGTTCAAATGGCGCGTCTGCTTGGTTGAGATTCACCGCGAATGAGCAAGGAAATTATTCCTACTGAGCAGATCGCGTTACGGATTCGGCATTTTCGCGGCGAAAAGGTGCTGCTCGATTTTGATCTGGCCGCTCTCTATGGCGTAGAGACTCGGGCACTTAATCAAGCCGTGCGACGCAATGCGGATCGCTTTCCTGCGGATTTCATGTTTCAGCTCTCCAGTGAAGAAACGGAGACCCTATCACAACTTGTGACGCCTTCCGTAGCGGGACATGATGTCTCAAACTCATCACAAATTGTGATGAGTTCAGGCAAGTATCGTGGAAAACGCTATCGCCCATATGCGTTCACCGAGCAAGGTGTCGCAATGCTCTCAAGCGTCCTGAACAGCGAGTCCGCAGTGAAAATGAACATCGCCATCATGCGGGCTTTTGTGCAGCTGCGCCGGGCGCTAGAGACAAATCGCGAACTTGCTCGGAAGTTTTCGGAACTCGAACGGCGCATCGATAAGCATGATGCGGAAATCGACGCGATTCTCGAGGCGATCCGGCAGTTGATGGCGCCGCCTGAAAAACCGCGACGCGAAATCGGATTTCATGTTCGAGAAGAGGCAGCGCGTTATCGAACACGTAAACGCGCATGATCGCTTGGACGATTTATCTCACGTTCACAGGTGGCGTGCTGCTGCTCATGTTACCCATGAGGTGTGCGCGCTGGATTGCGCTGCTTACAACCCTCGCGAGTTTGGTTTTGGGAATCGTTGCATTTTTCCGGATGCCAATTGCGGATCTTGCGCACTTCACAACGATCGTAAGTGTGCCCTGGGTGCCGCCGCTTGGGATGAATTACCATCTCGCCATTGATGGCGTGAGCCTCACGATGGTTCTTGTTACGGGCATTTCCGGCGTAAGCACTGTGTTGTTTTCGTGGGATGTCGATCATCGCCAGCGGGAATTTTTCTTCTGGTTGCTGCTCGTTGTGGGTGGTTGCTACGGCGTTTTCCTCAGTGCCGATTTGTTCTTGCTCTTCGCGTTCTACGAACTGGTCATCGTGCCGAAGTATTTTCTCATCGCCATCTTCGGATCGACTAACAAGGAATACGGCGCGATGAAGCTGACACTCTACTCGTTCTTCGGTGGAATGCTCGTTTTCGCCGGAATCCTTGTCGCCTACGTGACAGCCGGCTCCCTCGATCTGAATCAACTGGCGCAATTCCACTTCAGTCCCCAGCTGCAATCATGGGCCTTTCCTGTGCTGTTCCTCGGCTTCGCTGTGCTTGCCGGCATCTGGCCATTGCATACCTGGGCGCCGACAGGCCATGTCGCGGCGCCCACCGCGGGGTCGATGTTGCTTGCCGGCATCGTGATGAAACTGGGCTCCTATGCGGGACTGCGTGTCGCGCTGAATCTCTTTCCAGAAGGATTCCAGATATGGAGCAAATGGATCGCCGCCCTAGCCGTGATCGGAATTGTTTACGCGGCGGCGGTGGCTCTGCGCCAACGTGATCTGAAATTCGTTATTGGTTATTCGAGCGTGAGTCATATGGGTTTTGTGTTGCTTGGTCTGGCTACGGCAAACGCTCTCGGTGTCTCTGGAGCAGTGCTGCAAATGTTTTCCCACGGAGTGATCGCGGGGCTGCTCTTCGCTGTTGCGGGACGAATGCTCTATCGACGCACTCATACCCGCGAGCTTGATGCGTTATCTGGAATGAATCTCGGTCGCGCTCTGCCGTTCGCTGCGTTCACGTTCGTAATCGCTTCCGCCGCATCGATGGGGATCCCAGGTTTCAGCGGATTCGCAGCGGAAATTACGATTCTGATTGGCGCACGGAAAACCTACCCGATCGCGGTTTGGATTACCGGCGCCGGCATGGTCCTGGTAGCGGCTTTCACCCTGCGCGCGCTCGTGAAATCATTTTTCGGTGAGGTGCGCGTGCAGACAGGCCGTGTCCCTATAGACCCCGATTGGAACGAACAATCGATTACGCTCGCTGAGAAGTGCGGCGCTTGTTTGCTCATGTTCGCCACACTTGCGGTCGGACTTTATCCCAAAGTTCTACTCGATCGCATCATGCCGGCAGTGGAAGCGATGAGGTTTCTAAAATGAGATCCCTGGCTCCAACGATATCGTATCTGGAACTGCTCAAGCTTGCGTCCCCTGAAGCCGTTGTCGTGATTAGCGCCCTCGTCGTGCTCGCGATAGGGCTTACAAGCAGGCGGGCCAGTGCCGTGGCAGGCGTGTCGTCTGCAAAACCGCCAACCACGGCGGCTGGCACGGCTGCCGCTACCGGCTGGTGCTCCTTGGTTGCCGCTCTCGGGGTTGTCATCGCAATCGCCGCAGTGCTCATGTTACCGCGCAATGCGAGCCTATTCGGCGGGATGCTTGTGATTACACCCCTCACGTCCCTTTTCAAAATCATTTGCCTCGTTCTCGCTTTTTTCACGGTGTGTCTGGCGCGATCTGAAAAATCGCTGCGTGATCCGGGCGAATACCTGGCGATTATTCTTTTGGCAACGGTCGGTCTGATGCTGCTCGTTGGCAGTGAAGAGTTGCTG
>WNFX01001666.1_pt1 | contig 45087 bp, 40 predicted proteins | sample 5400111 | NCBI WGS metagenome assembly WNFX01 (sample SAMN13153363, study PRJNA577476) | soil metagenome | isolation source: 40 cm soil or saprolite under grassland replicate 1 | place: USA:California | collected 2016-06-15
CTAAATTGAAAAGTTGCATGTGCGGTATAATAGCATATGCTTAGTGGAACAACTAGAGGAGTGAAAAAATGGCCGAAAACGAATTTCCAACGGAAGGTGTTGCTCTCACCCTCCTGTTGGTCGTCAGCGATATGGATCGCTCGAGACACTTTTATCGGGATGTGTTGGGAGCTACAGTCTATCGTGAATATGGCGGCACATCGTGCGTCCTCAGTTTTCAGGGGACCTGGCTGCTCCTGGTGACCGGTGGTGGGCCTACGAAGGACAAGCCTACGGTTACCTTTGCGCCACCCACGGATGCAGATGCTGTTAGCCATGAGCTGACTATTCGTGTGCCAGATTGCCAGGCAGCCTATGTGATACTCAAGGCGCGAGGCGCCACCTTTCTGACACCGCCAGTTGATTGGGGTGGAGAGATCAGGTGCTTTTTCAGAGATCCAGACGGTAATCTCCTTGAGATCAGTGAGGCCAAATAGGCCTTACAATGTTATTAATCTACACATTAGCCTGACTCTCGTAGCATCGCCCAGGCACACAATCTGTGTCTGGGCACTTCTCCATCACTCACGACTCTGAAGCCATGCTTCTCATAGAACGGCACATTCTTTTCATTCATGGTTTCAAGGTAGCAGGATAAACGATTAATATCAGCCAGAGCTAACACAGGCTGCATCAGCATTCCGCCAATACCCTGGCCCTGTCGTGAGGGCTTGACACCAAGCCCCCACAAATACCAATGAGTGCCTGGCACAATGCGTTTGTGGACTTTCCCACAATAGTTCTCAATAGCTATGTAACGACGGAATCCTGTCCATCCTAATTGAAATGGCGCACTACGTATGCCAATGCGTACCAGTCGACTAAAGGAGGGCGTTGTTTCGCCCGGAGGAAGCCAACACGCAATGCCATCTAGATTCGGGGTCGTATAAATCTTGCCATACAGCAAGCTGTAACGCACCAGGATATTCATAGACAAAGATACTGCCAGAGCGCGCCTGGTCTCGTCGGGGACGAGGTACTTCCACATTGGATCATTTAGGAAAGCCTTGCCCATAAGCTCAGACGCCTGCTTATGCTGGTACGAAACTAGAGGAATCGGTACAGGTGTTTGTGGCATAGCTACCTTCTCCTAACGCCCCAACAAGCTGTTCAGTATGAGCCAATCGAGTTCTTCGTAGTCACGTTGTGCGATGAAAGTGTTTACTGCCAGTTGATCTAGAGAGCGCACCACTTTGAGAATTCCACCGTCACTCCGAAATGAAACGAGATTCCAAGCTCACTCTGAAAAAGTGAGCATGAAGCTTTAGAAAATTCCAGTGTCACCCCCACATTCATCCAGCTTCACTACAAAAACTGAACGTGTTCCACTACGTGTTTTACCACTGGTGCGGAGAGGAAGGTGGTGCGCTGTTGGTGGTCTTCCATTGTGTCCGCGAGCACTTGTATGATCTCGAAAGCGCGTGCGAATGCACGGTCCGTCTGGCTCTCATCACCCTGTTTCTGGTACATCTCCCCGAGTTCCACACACATTGACCACAGTTCACCTGGTAACCCCACCTCTTCTGCACAACGCGCTGCCTCCTGCAGGTGTGCAATTGCGGCATCGATCTCGCCTTGAAACTGGGCCAGTACCGCGAGCGATCGCAGATAGTGAATAGCCGAGCGCCCTTTGATGTTCATGCCCTCTCCAAAACGACGCTCCTCCTCTCTGGCCTGGTCTGCACTCCCTCCCCACAGCAAGGCTGCGATCTCATACCAGCGGGCGGCTCCCCCCAAAATGATGGTCGGGTCCCAGTCCCCAGCGGCTTTGAGGGCATACATATACGCTTGCTGCCACTGTCCAGCCACGACGCAATCTGCGCAGAGTTCGCCAGCGATCCATCCGGCATACTGTGGCGGCATGAAGCCTTCACAGCGTGCGAGCGCTTCGCTATGGGCTGCCTGAGCCGCCTCTGGCGCCAGCATCGCTCGGGAGACATTGCCCCACTCTGTGAGGGTGATGACCAGCAATGGCGTGATCTCAAGCGCGCGCGCTAAGGCGACGGCCCGTTGGCCGACAGCGAACGCTTCGCCGTATGCTCCACAATCGAGCAAGCCTGGCACCAGCTGAATGGCGGCATTGATTTGCCCCCAGGTGTCTTCCATTGCTTCGCTCATCGCGAGCGCCGCCTTCGCAGCATCGATCCCTTCTTGAAGGTGTCCCCCATCGATGCTGGCCCTGGCTATCACGCACAAGCAGCCTACTTCCCTGGCCCGGTTGCCCAACGCCGCGTAGAGCATGCGCGCCTCTTCGGCATGGGACAGACTCTCCTCCTGTTTTCCTAAGGCGGCCTCAAGGGTGGCAAGCGCATGCAAGCTGCGCCCGATGAGTTCCTGCTGGTTCAATTCTCGCGCCAGTGCCAGCGCCCGCTCGGCATGGGGGAGCGATGCGGACATCTTGGCGGCATAAAACCCTGTCTGCGCGAGATTCCATGCCGTTTCTGCCACGCCAACGCGCGAGCGTCAACAACTCCCCGTAGATACTCTCCGCCTGAGCGAACTGACTGCACAGCTCGTATGCCCAACCTAGCTGGAGATAGAGCTGGGACAGATCAGCCAGCGAAACGACCGCGTTCTCCTCCCCCGAAGGCCGAGGAGACTCGTTCGACTGCCTCACCAGCTGCCGTGCTTGTTGATAATGGGCAATCGCATCACGCGCAGCAAACAGACGCATCGCTGTATCACCAGCCGCGATGCTCAAACGAGCAGCGGTGTCAGGAAGGCCTGCCGCCAACGCATGATGAGCCAGTTCAGCAGGAGAGGCCGATGCCGCTTGGAGGGTCTCGAGCGCCCGTCGATGCAGGACCCGTCTCCTGATCTCGCCTGCTTCAGCGTAGGCCCCTTCACGTATACTATCGTGGGCAAAGAAGCATCTTCCGCCCGTTTCTTGTAGGAGTCCTCGCGTCACTACTTCATCCAGGGCAGACAGGGTTTGATTGTCGTTGAGATCAGCCACACGGCAGAGCTGATCGAAGGTGAAGCCATCGCCCAGAACAGCCGCGGCCATACACAGGGTAAGCGCAGACTGGCTCAGCCGCGTTAAACGCGCATGAATGAAGTCTCGTACGCTCGACGGGAGGGGGGACTGTGCTGTTTCTTGATGTCTGAAGAGATCAGGAGTGGTTATGACTGTTCCAGCTTCATCGCGGAGCAGGCCCCTCTGTTCAGCGAACAATTTGAGGCTCTCGATAAGAAAAAAGAGGTGTCCCCTGGTTTGAGCAAAAAGCCAGCGGCCCCATGCTTCGATCCTTCCCTCCTTTTCCGGCTGTCTCTCGCTCCCATTCTCCGTTGTCCCACTATCGACACCGAAGAGAGATTGTACCAACCGCAGCGTCTCCTCAAAGGTGAGCGAGATGAGGGTTTGACGCCTGACCGGCAGGTTCCGTTCAAGGCTGGTCAGCCAATCGGCAAGAGCGAGGCTACTTGCCAGGTCGTCCGAACGGAAGGTGCAGAGCAAGAACACCGGAAGGTGTGTGGTTGACCAGCGCCGGCTGGCATACTGCAACACATCGAGCGACGCCGCATCCGCCCACTGGGCATCATCGATGAAGAGGACGAGGGGCGCACGTCTCGCCAAAGCATACCCAAGACGCGCTATTGCCTCGAACAGGCGGGTGCGAGCCTCTGCCTCACCGAGAGACAGTGGAGGAGGCAGATCGGGGACTCGCTCACGGAGTTCAGGCAACAACCGGGCCAGTTCAGCGAGCCAGATATTACTGAGCAGTGTCTGGGGGTCTTGCTCGCCCTCCAGGCGACCGCGCATCGCCTCGACGAGCGGTTGATAGGGCAGGCGGCTCCCCGTCTCAAAGGCGCGCGCTTCAAGCACATCCGCTCCTTGCGCTCTTGCCCACCTCAGGAATTCCCTTGCCAGCCGTGTCTTGCCGATGCCAGGCTCCCCCTCGATGGTCGCCACCTGCGTGCGCCCTCGTAGCATCGTTTGGAATGCCGTGACCAGCGCGCGGTGCTCGGTGGCGCGCCCGGTGAGTGGAAATTCCCACGCATCTCGTGGCCAGAGTGCTTCATGCATCACCCGTTCGCGAACAGGAGAAGTCTGGGATCGAATACGCTCTGCCAGTACCATGATCTCTGATGAAGGTTCGACGCTTAGCTCACGCTCCAGGATGCTCCGGCAGCGCTCAAAGGCGTGTAGGGCAGCCTCGCGATCCCCGAGCGCAGAGTGCAGTTGTATCAGGCGAATGTGGGCCGTCTCGTTGAGCAGGTCGTGCTCAACCCAACGGGTGGTGGTCTCAAGCGCGTTTTCCAGTTCACCTCCTTCGGTCTGACACTCGGAGAGGCGGTCGAACACCGTATTCGCCTGGCGGCGCCAGCTTTCGCGTTGCAGTAACAGCCAGTCCTCAAAGTCTGGAGTATCAGGCAAAGAGAGGCCGTCCAGGAAGTTTCCACGATAGCAGGAAGCAGCCATCTGTAGGTGGGCAAGATGCGTGCGCAAATCACCTGACGAGCGACGGCGAGCAAGCGTAAACGCCGTTTGCAGGGTTTGTGTATCTATTTCGAAGTCAGAAGCAAGATTGAAACTGAGTGTATGGTGTTCAATCAGCACATGTGTGGATGGTAAGGGCACATTACCAGAGCGCTCGTGAGAGGTTTCGTCAAGGCTCTCCCGCAAGTAGGCCAGGGCTCGGCGTAACGAAGCCTTGCCTCGCTCTTCATCGCTTTCTGGCCAGAGGAGGACCGTGATCTTGTCACGAGAGTGGACCCCTTGCTCCACAGCAAGGTAGGTTAGCAGCGCCAGGACCTTGCGGGTTTGAAAGGTGAGCGGTTTCTCCGCGTGGCTCACTTCTGGCGTCCCGAACAATCTGAGAATCAATCGGCCCATTTCACGTCTCTCTCACGATGATTTCCCGCTGATGTGTTACGCTCCAGTCGAGGTGTAGAGAGATTGTACCATCTCCGACTGGATGGAGGCAATCGGCAGAGTCACCAGATCCAGAGAGAAAGCCTGTTTTTAGGCATGAAAGAAGAAAAAGGGCAAGCTCAGCCTCACTTATATGGAACATAGTACTTCTCCCTCAGAATCGCACTGACAGGCCCTATGCTCTGTTCACTGCAATCGAGGGAAAAGACGTTTTGAAAAGGGAGATTCAATTATGAGTATCCATGTATCGAGATCATCAACCACGAGTACAGCCATTCCTGATCGTACGGTTTTACGTAGCCAATTGGAGGAAACACGTTCCGCCTTTCATGCCGTGGTGGAGTCGCTTACCGATGCTGACTGGCACCGGAAAACCAGCTCGACGGCATGGACCATAGGGGAAGTGCTGACACATTTTGCGGATGCACTCGCTGGCACACCGGAGGCGATTGAGCATGTTCGCCAGGGGAAGAATTACCTCAATCCGCCATCATTCCTGAGCTGGCTAGGTCCCCTGATCAATCGCAGGCTGGTCCAACAGAGCGCCCGCAGCCAGACTCGTGCATCGATCCTCGCCCGGTACGACAAAGCCCACACGGCGATGGTGGCGACGGTTGAGGGGACGCGCGACGACGAATGGGGGCGAGGTGCCTATTGCTTCGGAGCAGGATACAAAACGATCCTGGACCTGTGCCAGATGCTGCCGAGCCACTTCCAGGAGCACGCGGCTCAGATAGCAGCATCGAAGTGAACCTGTTTGGTGATGGGGAGTTGTGTGATATGATGAGGAGGCAAGGAGTGACGCATGGCTGTGATGGCCCGGTTGCTCAGCTCTGCAAGGAGAGGCGTCTTCGCCTTCTCCCTGGCAACTCCACGAGACCGAGCCAGGTGAGTTCGTCAGAGGATGTGAGGAAAGTCGATGACCAACAATAGTATATAGTATATGAGAAGGAGAGAACGCGATGCTTAGCAACTATCCGATTGACGTGGTGCTGCTAGCGATGGACCTGGCGGCAGCCAAAGACTTCTACGCAGACACAATTGGCTTGCGGGTGCTCAGTGAGAGCCCGGGCGCGGTGACGTTTCAATGTGGCGGTGACACCCAGTTAGTGGTCACAAAGAGCAGCGTCGGGACCAAGGACGAGCAGACGCAAGCGACCTTCCGCGTCGCCGACGTGCGGGCCGAGGTCAGCGAACTGCGCCGGCGCGGTGTGAAGATCGAAGACTACGACATGCCAGGGTTACAGACCCAGGACGGCATTGCCGATATTGGGTTCGCCTGGATGGCCTGGTTCATCGACCCGGCCAAGAACTGCGTGGGCATGATCCAGCTCAAGAACTCATAGCACAATTCGTGCGCGCCACCAAACACTCATACAACCAACCATCCAATCCTTTCAGCCTGGTGAGAATGGGCGTTGGTGTTCCATCGATCAGACCATGATCGAAACATCTTCCTTCTCGCTCTCACTCTCATGAGGCTGAAGGGGATGGCGTTGCCTGTGAAGTGGCCAGGAGGATTTTCAGGAGGGCCTGGTGTACACGGATACGGGGATGTGAAAACGTCGTGACCTTCCTCTATGTGTCAAATCGTCTAGGTTCGGTCTTCTGCCCAGATCTAGCCTGTCTTGGCAGCCTTTTCACATCACCAAACCGGCCGAAAAGCCCAAATCTTTTCTTCATCTCTCAACACTCGTGCAGCACTCCTGGCTTGCGTGTTATATTGATCATGAGCTTGCCCCTTCTTTTTGATGAGATTGGATTAATGTTTCACATTCTGATAAAGGAGAGAGAGATGAACACTGATCAGATGTTTGATGTTCCTGTGCAAGATACATTATGGAGGCATGCAACGGCCTGGGTTAGCAATAAGAAGGCCCTCCGTCCTTACGAGTTTGAGGAGATCGTCAAGACGTATGCGCAACCTGGAGGGGCACGAGGAAGTATTGCCTGCTATCGAGCAGGAGGTGGTTCCGGGCAAGTTGCTTTAACCTCTGGGAACATCCCACCAGTTCCCATCACGCATCCGACGATGATTCTCTGGGGCGAGGCTGATCCTATTGCGCCACCAGCATGGGCAGATCGACTCGGCGAGACGTTTTCCCACTTGCTCGGAGTGCAGTTCTTACCTGAGATTGGTCACTTCGTGCCTTTTGAAGCACCTGAAGCCGTCGTAGAGGCCATTCGTACCGTTCTCTAACTCTTGAAGCAGCCTGTGATGGGCGCTATAAGGAGGTTTTCAGGGACACCCCAAATCCAGGAAAAGGACTTCGTCCTCTGCACTCCTGACTTTTAGATAACACTATGATAGGAGTATCACTATGAGCATTATACCTCGATTGAACCGATTGTTTGCTGATGATGGGCGCTGTTTTGATGTTGCTATTGATCATGGTTTCTTCAATGAGCGAGATTTCCTGGATAATATTGAGGATATGCGACGCGTCATCACAACAATCATCGAAGCGAATCCTGATGCAGTTCAGCTAAGCCCTGGCCTGGCGCCGTTGCTGCAACATATTCCTGGTAAAGGTAAGCCATCACTCGTCTTACGTACTGATGTGGCTAATATTTATGGCAAGTCATTGCCCAGCTATTCGTTCAGCCGGCTGGTCGAGGATGCTGTAGAGGAGGCGCTTTTACTCGACGCGGCGTGTGTTGTGGTCAACTTATTTTTGCTGCCAGATCAACCGCAACTCCATGCACAATGCATTGATAATATTTGCCGTCTGAAACCGCAGTGCAATCGCTACGGTATGCCACTGATGATCGAGCCTCTGGTGATGCAAACAAACTCCAAAAGTGGAGGCTATATGGTTGATGGTGATCTTAACAAAATCCTTCCCCTGGTACGCCAGGCAGTTGAACTTGGTGCAGATGTTATCAAGGCTGATCCATGCGATGATGTGTCCCAGTATCATAAGGTGATTGAGATAGCTTCTGGTCGACCAGTGCTCGTGCGCGGTGGCGGCAAGACTTCCGACGAGGAGATTGTGACACGCACCTACCAGCTTATGCGCCAGGGGGCAGCAGGAATTGTTTACGGGCGAAATGTCATTGAAGAAAGGAGTTCCACAATTTCAGGCGGGTCAGTATATATCTCGTAGCGCGGCAATGTACCTGCCTTCCACACCGTTACACTAATTCCGAAAAACAGCACGGCATCCTGTAGGAATTTGAACGTGGGTGTAAACTCAGGGTCGTCTATTTTTTCGCGCCACAATTGACATTGCCGGTGAAACTCAGCAATACGCTGTTGCAATTTTTCCTCTTTTTCTTGCATTCTTTGTTGATCGGCAAGGTCTATTCTGGCCTCTTGTTCCTGCTCTTCGAGCATCGCCAATTGCGTGTTTAAAAACGCCACGGTTTCTTCGCTTAATCTTTTTTTCCGCATCTCAGCAGCCAGGTTATTTCTAAATGTCTCTTTTTCGCGAAGAATAGTGTTAAGGTTTTTGAGCTTGCGCTGCTGCTGCTTGTGCGCGGGGTTTTCAACGAGCAATTTTTGTATCTTCTTGTCAACATCAGATGGGTCACGGATAAGCTTCATAATGTACTCTGCAACACCACTGTCAATCTGGTCAACAGGAGTGGTGCATCCTGGACACTTGCCTCCCTTGAGAAAACACTTTTCACATTCATAGTAAAAGTATGCTACCTCGTTTCCTGTAGAAGGTTGGGTATGCACAAATCGCTTGATACGAAGAGAATGAGCGCAATACGCGCACTTCGCGAACCCACCACGCATCAAAGTTTCTCTTGAGGTCTGGTTATTGCGCGTCGCGAGTTGTTTGTTTCGTGTCACTCTACTGGTTGCTTTCTCAAACAAGTCTTTTGTCACGATAGCCGGAATGGAAATGATAACCTGTTCGTCCTCAGTGGTGAAACGCCGTGCGGGTCTTTTATATCCTGGCTTTCTCCCGTCCGGTGCAGTCCTGAAGTGCCGGTACTCACCATAATATCCAGTATTTTTGAGAATATGGCGTATGGTATCGTGTTGCCAAAAGAGTTCGTCTTTCATCCCTTTCATCCGTTTCCCCTTTGTTTCGTAAGGTGTCGGGATGCCTTTGGTGTTGAATAGTGAGGCAATCTGATGTATTGACACGCCGTCTGCTGCTGACTCAAAAATGAAACGTACAACCGTCACCTCTGTCCACTCTGTCCCATCTTCGTCTACAAAAATAACATCTAAGTTGAGTTCGTATCCGACACGCACGCCTTTCGCGTTGGTGACAAACTTGTACCCGTACAAGCGATACCCACTGCCGACTATTTGCTGAGGTTTCTTTTTTTCTGGATCGCCGAGTGCCTTTTCCCGTTTGCCGTCCCTGGTTCGTCGAACGAAGTCGTTGACTTCCTCTTCTGCTTTGTATCCTTTGAAAAAGCGCATGATTTGCCCCTCAAGGCTATCATCGTCTGCGTGATCGCTTTCCTGCGTGGTCAAAATTCTGATACCAAGTTCCCGAAGTTGCATTCTGAATAATTCACGCGGTAATGCTCTTCGTCCTAATCCTCTGTCTAATACGTCCATACAGAGCAGATCAAATTCCCCCCGTTCTGCCATTTCAAGAATATCGTCAAGGGCTTTCCGGTAGCGATACTCAAGACCGGAGTAGGTATCATGGATGATATGTTTTTTCTCATCCATAATACGAAGCCCTAATGGTATAATGAGCTTTTCCCTCACCTGCCTCTCTTGCGCTGCATGAGAATTATTTTCCTGTTGCTTGACTGTTGATACGCGGGTGAGTATCAAGGCCCGTAGTCCTCTGTAATCAGCCCTGTCAGAGTGGTTCTGCATAGTCTGCCTCACTGTTACTCTGTGTCCTGTGACACAACATCTGAATATTCTGAACGTATCTATGAAAACAGGTATGTACCTGAGAACAAAACAGCCAATGGACAAGAAGAACGAGGCGTTTTAGTGTTAGTTTTTGAACTCTTGTACTATAGTATACCAGAAATATTTTATTACCGTTTTTCAATGATTGTCGAAAGTATGGCTTTTTGCAATGAGTACATGTTATACTCGTTTATATACCATATGGTGAGGGAAAAATGCAAGAGAAACCGTTTTACTCAGCAGAGGAAGTGGCGCAGTATTATGACGTGACGGCTGATACAATTCGCCGGTTGTGCAGAGAGGGAAAGATATCAGGAGCCAAACAAATTGGCAAACAGTGGAGAATACCAAAAGCATATTTGCAAAACACTCCTCCCCTACCCGAACCAGAACATAAGAAGAACGATACGGATTAATCTCTTTTCTCTCATAGCGTTTCTCTGAAACAGCTTGACAAGCCAAGTAGCACGCGCTACCATCCAACCAATGTATGAGCAATTATAATCTGAAAGCAATGAATTCCCTATCCCTATTCGTACAACAGAAAAAAGAGAAACGCCGGAACGTGTTAGCGGCAGTCAGAGCGAGACGAAAAGAGATGTTTACACGCTTTCAGAAAAAAATGCGGTTGCAGGCAGACAGTAACATGATATAATAACCTCTGCTATGACAGATAATAACGACATACTGAAAGCAATAGAGTCCTTGAAATCGGACATGGCAACAAAGAGCGATCTTGAGTCAGTCAAAAAAGACATGGCTACTAAAAGCGATTTGCAAGACGTAAAGCAATCCCAAGCGCAGACAAATGCAAAGGTAGACACACTTGCAGCAGGACAAGCTCAGATCATAACAACGCTAAAAGTTCTTGAAGCAGGGCAGGAAGATATTCGAGAGAAAATGGCAACGAAAGCAGATATTCACCGATTAGAGCAGAAAATAGACAAAGTAGACAAACATGTCAAAAGCCATGAGAGCAGGATTGACAATTTAGAAGACGAAACAGGTCTTCCTAACCCTCACAAAAACTAAGCCTCTAAACCCTTTAAAAGCGCATTGACACCAAACAAGCAGTAGTGTTATAAGCAAAGTAATACATGAGAAAAATTCTCCTATCTTGCCTGGTATTTCTCATATTATTACTTGTATCCGCTCACCTATCTTTTGCCCGTAGCGGTTGCTGTTCACATCATGGAGGAGTGAGAGCCGACGGTTGCGGTTGTAATGACGGAACACCTTTAAGTGAAACATGCGCTCCTTACTATACATGTACTGCTACTAGCCAGCCTGACACAACAAACTCAACAGTAATACCTCGTATTAACCAAACAACAACACAGCCTGTATATACAAGTATCCCAACAGCAACTCCAACACCAACCAATACACCTACGCCAACAATCGAACCTACCTCTACTCCTACGCCGAAAGTACAAGGAGCATCTATAAAAACAACTCCTCCTGTGAATGAAGCAGAAGCAAGTTCAGGAAATCCCATACTAGGATTGTTCGGACTTGGAGTAGCGGGAGGATTAGGCTATCTAGCCTGGAAGAAAATAAAGAATAAAGGAAACAAGCAAACTTCCTCTGGTGTAACTCAAAATGAAACTACCTCAGAATAGCATTGCTCGAAATGTGATTATTGTCTTTTTATTTGGGATAGGAGCTGTATTTTTTCCGCTTGTCATTGGGTTTGGCATCACTGTTTTTGTTTTCAAACGCATTAAAGACATACGGTATCGAATTGTTGTGCTAATTCTCGTATTTCTTTTGACTCTTGCACTCAGTTCTGTTTGGACGGATGCTATTCATAATGCGTCAAAAACTAAAGAACTTTCACCAACTCCAACAGATGTTTCGACTGCAAAGCAAGAAAATCAGATCACGGTTACAACCATACCATCTTCAAAAACGCAAACTATCAATCCAACTATACCGACTACGAATATTTCTCCAACAGTAAAAACCTCTGCAAGCTCAGCAAATAATTGCAATCAAGACCTATGGAGTCATGTGTATAATCCAAGCAGATTAAAAATACTCAATCCCTGCTTACAGGTGACAGGAACGATTTCGGTCATACGAGTAGAAAAAGATGGAGACGACCACGTATTATTAAAACTTGACACGGGACAAGAGAACTTACTTAACCAGGAAAATATATCTCAGCAGAAAGGCGACTTGGTTCTTGAGCCTGTTTGTCTCCATAAGGTCACACAAGAGGATGCTATTTCTTCATGCAATGGGTTTACCAGTGGCGTTGTTGTGCCAGGAGTGGGAACACATGTTACTGTGGTAGGTTCATATGTGTTAGATACTGCGCATGGTTGGAATGAAATTCATCCGGTTTCAAAGATACTTATTCAGTAATGGGTAAAATCCAACAAATAGAGAAAAAGTTCCATGAAGATAGGGAAAATTAAACAAACAGGGCTAAACAACCACAGCAGTTGATAACATTGCAAATTCCGCACTATACAGCTACAATAAACCGACTCAAGGACGTGTTTTTCTATGTGCGGAGCAACCGGATTTTCAGTAAAAGATGAAAAGGAAATTTACGATAGGTTTGCTATTGAAAACACCTTAGAAAATTTCAAACCTCATTGGAACATTCATATAGGTACAATGAACCCAGTAATCTTTATGACTGCTGATGGTGTGCAGATCAAATACATGCATTGGTCATTTCTTCCTACATGGGCTAAAGAGAAACGATTAAAATTTAGTACCTTCAACACTCGTGATGACCGATTAATGGAAAGTATCTATAAAGTAGCAGTACCAAAACAACGTTGCCTTATTCCAGTAACCCACTTTTTTGAACCTGATAAAGTTCACTACCCGAAGCCTCCTCATCCGTGGTATGTATTCAAGCTAAAAGACCAGAAAATGTTCGCTCTTGCCGGACTTTATAATGTCTGGACAGACCCAAAAACTAAGGAAGAACTTTATACCTACACGATTATCACAACAAAACCAAATGCAGATGTAGGCAAATATCATGATCGAGAACCGGCAATATTACCGAGAGGTAAAGAAAAAGAATGGTTAAACCCTGATGTAACTGAACCTGAACACATCCTTCCTATGCTCAAACCCTATCCTCCAAATACTATGGATTATTGGAGAGTTCCAGATGAAGCAAAAAGTTCTAAAAATGATTATCCTGAGATTATTGAACCATACAAAGAAAAACAAAGTAGTCTTTTGAATTAATTTCTCACACGTTTTCTATACCATTGGGTAAATCCATCAAACGGATTAAAACTCATGTAAAACATTCTCATTACTCAATGATATAATAACCTCAACTATGGCAATAAAAAAAGGGAGAGGATGGCATGGTGACGAAGCTGCTCATCAAAAAGCAGGAAGTAAAGGTGGAAATGCAACAGCAAAATCACAGGATAAAGAATTTTATGCAAGAATTGGTGCGAAAGGTGGGGCATTAAGCGGAGGGAATTTTAAGCACGATCCGAAACGGGCGGCAGCAGCAGGAAAACGTGGCGGACAAAAAAGAGGGAAAGCAAAGTAAAATCTTGTTAGTACCATATAATAAGAACTCACCTACTGATTGAGATATAATACTCTCCAAATGAACTTGCAGGAGTCGGAGCAGTCAATGAAGCGGCCTAGACAAACCGAACAAACGCCAATTTCTCTTGTCCAGTTTGCTTTATCCTATGCTCAAAACGGCTGGCCTGTTTTTCCTCTGCATAACAAAATCCCATTCAAAGATAGCCAGGGATATAAAGACGCGACAACAGATGAGAAGCAAATCCAAACTTGGTGGACGCGACACCCTACCGCTAATATCGGCCTTGCTACCGGTGAAAAATCAGGAGTTATGGTTCTGGACATTGACCCGCCGGAAGGACATTACAGCTTACAAGAACTGCAAAGCCAACACACTCCCCTGCCGGAAACAAGACGAAGCAGAACAGGAAATAAAGGACTCCATTTCTTTTTTCAATATCCGCATGACGGAAATACGTATGTGAATGCTGTTGGACTGGCAGGACTTGAAGGTGTAGACATTCGGGCAACCGGCGGCTATGTTGTTATACCGCCATCAAAGTTATACGGCAGACTTGCCTACAAATGGGGAAATCCCGAAACACCCCTCGCGCTACTCCCTGAGTGGCTACGAGACGTACTAATTGCTGAACGGCAGCAAAGAGAAGCAATCCCGCAAGTTTTGCGCTTCGCTCGCAGTCCAGGCGAAAAGTGGTTAATCGAGGCGTTAGCAAAGGCCAGGGAGGGAAATCGAAACGCTATCGGTTTCTGGTTTGCCTGCCAACTTCGAGATGATAATATACCGGAGCCAGTCGCGCGATCTCTTATTCTCACCTATGCCAATCTTGCGCCGCAAGGCCAGGAGCAATACACTTCAAAAGAAGCAATTGCCAGCGTCAGAAGCGCATATAAACGACCTCCGCGAGAAATGGCAAGGAGAATGCAACCATAATAATGAGAAATGTTGTAAACACGCCTATTTACTATGTTTCTTACTGCCGAGCTATCCGTTATAATAAGCGAGCCAAAAAGTTGGAACACAGAGGAAATGTGAGGAAGAAGGTATATGGCCGCACCCCAAACAGTACTTGAACTTATCGAACGGTTTGACCGAAACCGCGCTGCCTACCGGTCAGAACAATATAATGAAGCCCGACTCCGCATCGAGTTTCTTAATCCTTTGTTTGAAGCTCTTGGATGGGATGTCAACAATCGACAAGGGTATGCCGAAGCGTATAAAGACGTTATTTACGAGGATGCAATCAAAATAGGCGGCGCAACAAAAGCTCCGGATTATTGTTTCCGCGTTGGAGGCACGCGCAAATTCTTTGTTGAAGCGAAAAAACCGGCAATCAATCTGAAAGACGCAACCGATCCGGCGTTTCAACTCCGGCGGTATGCCTGGTCTGCAAAACTGCCAATGAGCATACTCACTGATTTTGAAGAGTTTGTTGTGTATGATTGTCGAGTCAAACCAGACCGGAACGACAAAGCAACAACAGCCAGAATTTTATATCTTCCCTTTACTGACTATCAAAAGCGTTGGGAAGAATTATCCTCTATTTTCTCTCGTGAAGCGATTTTAAAAGGTTCGTTTGATACCTATGCGGAAGCGACCAGAGGCAAACGCGGAACTGCTGAAGTTGACTCAGCGTTTTTGCAAGAGATTGAGTCCTGGCGTGAAATGCTCGCGCGTCATTTAGCACAACGCAATAAAAACCTCACTCAACGGGAACTCAATTATGCTGTCCAAATGACCATTGACCGGATTATTTTTCTTCGTATTTGTGAGGATCGCGGCATTGAGGAATATGAGCGACTGAAAGCATTGTTAAAAGGCACGAGTGTTTATGAGCGACTTTGCACTCTATTCTCTGAAGCAGATGAGAAGTATAACTCCGGACTCTTTCACTTCCAAAAAGAAAAGGATTTTCCGGAACCTCCTGACACCTTAACCCCTCATCTTGTGATTGATGATAAACCACTCAAAGATATTATGAAGCGGCTGTATTACCCTGACAGTCCGTATGAGTTTTCTGCCCTGCCAGCAGATGTATTAGGGCATGTCTATGAACAGTTTCTTGGAAAGGTCATTCACTTAACACCCTCGCACCAGGTAACAGTTGAGGAAAAACCTGAAGTCAGAAAAGCAGGTGGAGTGTACTATACCCCTACCTTTATTGTTGACTATATTGTCCGGCATACGTTGAGCAAACTGCTCGAAGGTAAGAAACCAGGTGTCAGAGGAAGCGCGAGTAAAATAAAGATCGTTGATCCGGCCTGCGGTTCCGGCTCATTTTTGATTGTCGCCTATCAGTATTTGCTCGACTGGCACCGTGACCGCTATATTGAAGACGGGACAGAGAAACACCGCAAAGAATTATATCAAGGCGCAGGAGGCCAATGGCTATTAACCACCCAGGAAAAGAAACGCATTCTTCTCAATAACATTTACGGTGTGGATATTGACTCGCAGGCAGTAGAGGTAACAAAACTCTCGCTCCTCCTCAAAGTGCTCGAAGGTGAGTCCAGCCAAACCCTTAACTCACAGCTACGCATGTTTCATGAACGGGCACTGCCAGACCTTGAGCGAAATATTAAATGTGGTAATTCACTAATTGACTCAAACTTTTATCAGACTCCTACCTTGCCTTTGTTTGATGATGAGACGCAATACCGCATTAATGCCTTTGATTGGTCGAATGCGTTTCCCCAAGTATTCACCGGTGATGATCCTGGCTTTGATGTGGTAATAGGTAATCCCCCATATATCCGTATCCAAGCTTTGAAAGAGTGGGCACCTCTTGAAGTCGAGTACTACAAAAAAGCGTATAAAGCCGCAGCAAAGGGAAATTATGATATTTATGTGGTTTTCGTGGAAAAGGGATTATCTCTATTAAATAAGCATGGGGAGCTTGGTTTTATTCTCCCACATAAGTTTTTCAACGCTCAGTATGGAGAACCCTTACGCGCTCAATTGGCGAGTGGTCACTACTTATCTGAAGTTGTCCATTTCGGTGACAAGCAGGTATTCGAGCAGGCAACTACCTATACATGCCTCATGTTTCTTGATAAGGCAGGAAGTAAGCAGTGTCGTATTGTGAAAGTAGATGATCTTTTGACCTGGCGCAATAGCGGTAAAGCAATTGAAGGATCAATACGAGCAGAACGTATCACCCAAGATGAATGGAACTTCTCATTAGGAAGTAGCTCAGGAATATTTGAAAAACTTGGTAAGTTGCCAATGAAGCTTGGCAATATATCTAGAATTTTTCAGGGTCTTGTAACCGGTGCTGACAAAGTTTTTGTTCTTGAAGAAGTAAATATGCCTGATGATAGACATATAAAAGTGAAGGATCAAAGTGGTTTAGAGTGGGTTCTAGAGCGTGAGCTTTTAAAACCTTTCATTAATAAAATTACAGTTTCTACTTATCAGAAGCCATATTACCACAACTGGATAATCTTTCCTTATTTTTTAACAAACGAAAACAAGGCAGAATTGATCCCACTTGAAAAAATGTCTTCAGACTACCCTAAAATTTGGAATTATCTGTTGAGTAAAGAAAAACTACTTCGTGATCGTGAGGGAGGTAAGTGGAACCATGCACAATGGTATGCATTTGGTCGTTCACAAAACCTAACACAAATGAGTAATTCTAAGTTAATCATTCAAGTTATATCAAAAACTGGTAAGTATGCTTACGATCAAGATGGAATTTATTTCACAGGTGGAGGTAATGGCCCTTATTATGGAGTTCGTTGGTTCGATAAGAATAATCCTCACTCATTGCATTATCTCCAAGCTTTACTTAGCTCAAAGCTCCTTGATGCCTTTTTGTATAGCATTAGTAGTCCTTTTCGTGGAGGGTACTGGTCATACGGGAAACGCTTTATAGAGCAACTTCCAATCCGTACTATTAACTTCTCTGATCCTGCTGATAAGTCTCGACATGACCAAATAGTAGAACTCGTTAGACAGATATTATCTCTGAATAAACGCTTACAGGATGCACGCACCCCACAGGAGAAGACAATTCTTCAGCAACAGATTGCTGTCACTGACCAACAGATTGATAAACTCGTATATGAACTGTACGATTTGACGGAGCAAGAAATTAATATTGTAGAGGAAATCTTTAATTAACGACCAGACTTAACTGCGGCATTCTCTATCCATGTTTCAATATTTTGTCTACCACCGCCATTTACCCAGTCATAAGAGGGATAAATTGAAGAAAAATATGTCCTTGAGCTGTCCACGTTTGTAAGGTAGATATTATTAAATGGATTTGCGCCCTGAACTTCTGTATATCCGAGTCGATCTTTGACATTATGAATATAAATACCCAAGAGACCATTGCCTTTCTTGTAACTTTCCATAATTTCGTATTGAACCCATTCTCGTGTACTCGTTTGATTACCAATAAGAACAACTGTAACAGAGGTTCCTTCAAGCTGATTTTTTATCCATCTTTCAATATTTTCCCTGCCTTGTCTTTTAACCTGTTCCCATGCTGCTTTATCTAAAAATGGAGAGGCTTGATTTTCAGGTCTAATCAACCAGCTATTCCTTACCTGTCCTACTCGCCAGGAGTCTCTATCAAAATGGAAACTGAAAAAAACCTTTCTCATATTATCTCCTCAGTTAAATCAAATTACGTACCAAACAATTAATACTGCTATGGCTAATGTTAAATAAAAAATCAGTAAGACTCTGGAAAAGAATGCTTGCTCCCACCTATTCCGGCCATCATTAAATTTTTTCGTATCCATAGAGAAATCAATCTTATCAAGTGGGAGTAATCGAACCTCATCATATAACGCCCTAAATCTTCTTTCTTGTGACAGGAAGTAACCATTTAATAACCAAAAAGTGATAATTGGAAAATAGGCTAAGAGGATGTACTGTTTATTTGAGTCTTTTGCAGCGAGGGCGAATAACGCTGACATAAGAGTGACACCCCATCCTTTTAACAGGAAAGAATTTCTGGACAATCTTTCAATGACCGTTTGTATAAATTCTAGGTGCTGTAACTTACTCTCCATTTCAAGCGCATTATAAGCTTAATGATGGAAAAAAGGAAGAGTTAGTAATTATATTTTTTTGCTATGCTTCTCTGCATATGCCACCTGGCAGGAATGAACAGGAAAGGTTTGCTCCTCGTTACTTGACCATCGGCCAAACGGTTGCACATTATCAACTGGCAGATGAACAACTTGCCGGAGAAGTTATTCTCACTGTTCTTGAACCGCTTATCGGCACATCGTTTCTTGGGATTGCAGCTAAAGAATTAATGACCAACATACGCAATGGAATACGTATTCACGCTGAAGACCTCTATCTATCGTTTTTCGGCAGTCAGATACATAAGATAAATCCTATCACTGAATATCCCACAGTGGGAAACGCGATTATTGCCTTGCAATCTCAATCATCCTCTCCTATTGCTATTGATAGAGTCCTCACCTTTGACGATTTGAGAGAAGATGAATTGATGTTGCACCAGGCGCGTTGGGATGATATTTATTTTGAATATGATACGGAGCACGAACAAAAAGCATTTACCCACTCCGCGCTCCAATGGAATTTCTACAAAGGGGGAAAGTTTTTACACGCCATTCCGCTTACCCGCATTCGTATTGACAAAGGTTTGACGACAAAAGCATATTCCCATTTACCCGAAGGCATTCACGAACACCCATTTTTTGTCAATCCCTTGAGGAAACCACTCCCCTATTTGCATCCAGACCAGCAGGAAATGGTACGAGTCTACCGGATGTTATATATCAGCCCTCAGTTTTCTTTTGACAAAGCGATGGGGAAATAAGTCTCACTGAACACATAGAATTTTCATTTCTCGAAAATCTTAGAACATCCTTTTCAGAATGCCCCTGTGACTCACTACAATCAAAATCTGACGTGTTTTCCGGTGAAGATGTACCAATTGTTCTCTGCTTTTCAAAATGCCACTTGACAATAAATTATGAACTCTGCAATACTAAAGTCAGTTACAAAATCAATTGGAAGAACCTCGTGGATTTCAGTTGATTGAATGAACCTATGACTATTTCAATAGCCTCACAAAAAGGCGGCACCGGAAAAACAACAACAAGTATCTCCCTCGCAGCAGGTTTAGCCCATAAAGGGAAAAAAGTCCTTTTAATTGACGTTGACAGCCAGGCGAACAGTTCAAAGGTACTTCTCCCCGACTACAGAAATATCAAAAAAGAACAAACGGTGTACCACACCATAATCAACCGGCAACCGCTTACTGTGCATCAAACGGCTGTCAGAAATCTTGACATTATTCCCGCTCATATCCTGCTCTCAAGTACGGATGTTGAATTGACCGTCGCCAAAGATCATCGTGAAGCCAGGCTTAAGCGTGAATTAGACCTGATAAAGGGAAACTACGATTTTATTTTTATTGATTGTCCTCCGGCTTTAGGATGGTTGACCTTGAATGCATTAACAGCTTCAGATAAAGTAATTGTTGTTGTCTCCCCTGGATACTTTGAAGTTGAGGCGATTGATCAGATAGCTGATACGATCCGTGAAACGAAAACAGATTATAACCCAAACCTTGAATTAATCGGGCTACTCTTTACGATGACCGACCAAACGATTAACACATCAACATCACTTACTTTACTCAAGCAAATGTATCCGAATATCCTGCTCTCCCGCCAAATCCCCCGCAATACCGATATTCGGGATGCGCACTACAGCCATCAGGATATTTTTTCTTTTAACCCGAAAGCCTACGGAGCAGTCGCTTATGAAAAACTTATATATGAGTTATTTTTACCATCTGAACAAGCTGTATGAAAAAGAAAATAGATATATCCGCAGTTGCCAGTAGTCTTCGTGGCGAGTCTGTTTTCTTCCCTACGAAAGCAAGTAAACCGGCACCGGAACAAGCGGGAGAACCAACAGATCATAAGCGACAAGAGGAAACGCTACCACAATCCCCTATTGCTATAGCAGGAGAAGTTCAATCTGATACCGTGATACCACGACACCATGATACCATGATACCAAGCAACCGTGATATTATGATACCAAAGAAAGAGGATGACGTTTTAGAGACAGTGCGCAAAGCAGTCAAACAGTTAGGAAGAGAACCGGCAACCCAACGGCTAACGATAGAAGAGAAACAAGCGTTAAGAGATATCGAATACACGTATTCAAGCCAGAGTATTCAAACAAGTTCAAATGAGATTATCAGGATTTCGCTTAACTTTGTTCTTGCTGATTATCGTTTGAACGGAGAAAATAGTATTCTCGCTAAAGTATTGAGAAAGCTAAATTCATGATACCTTGATATCACGGTATCATGATACCACGCTATCATGCATGCAAGCATGATACCACGACACCAACATAGCCCTTGACACCAACCTAAACGATATGTTTTGATAATTGTTGAGCTTATGGAAAATAAGCACAAAAAAACGGTCACAACCTGTGAGAGTCGTAACCGCTTTACTTTACAAGTAATGCATAAAGCGTAGCAAAACCTCTTCCGGATGTCAAGACTGAAGAGGTATTTTTATGACTTGCCCGAATATATCACAACCAAACGCATACGATCATACCCATTCATTTTCTTTTGCCATCAGACACAGCAGCCGACGTTTCCATACGTAAGTATGGTTTGATGGGGAATACACGTACTAGCTGGCCGGAAACTTATACTTTTACGGAGACTTCACGCACGATCTGGCCTTACTCTGAAATATGAGGATTGTCTATTGCCAGATAGGGAACCGATCTAGTAATCGGACTACCTGAGTTACTCTGCCGGACGAGCCGGTTCCGATATTGCGCTTTATAAAAACGATGCGCAGCATCGGACAAGCAAAGCGAAAGAAACGGGAAGGTAAGCAACGGCAATACACGTATCCCCAGGGGATTATAAGGGGATAGGGAAGGCCGTGGAAAAAACAGTGTATAACAGGCTCCTAATGTAGAAAAAACCGATGCTGCGCAAAGCTTTTACCAGCTTACAGAAAGGTACTCACTGCGACACATTGTAAGTGAACACGAAAGCCATTCACACTTCACCAAACAGTAAACCCCAACAATACAGCAATGCGAGCGGGTAACAACCGCTACACGGTGTAAGGCAAGATAAAAGCGCGTCGAACCGCGCTCGCATAGCCACGCCACAGCCAGCACCGCCAATTCATTTGACGCGCTCGCGTCAAATGAACACACTTTCTTCACGTACACGAAACGAATTCAACGACGCATTTCTTACGGAAATCTCATCTATTTCTTTCGCTTTTTCGCTAGTTTGGGTTGGTATGAGCAATCCTGCCCCCGCTGCTCAGTCTCACGGTCAATCACGCAACCACTCCAACAAGCGTCAACTGGTGCAACTCACGATATGGCTAACTCCATCGGTAAAGGCCGAGATACAGCGAATAGCCTCGATTGAAGGGTTAAGCGTTTCGTCAACCGGCAGAGCAGGACTTGAAGAATGGGTACGCCAAAGATTACATAAGCAACACGCCGTGTTACTCCAACCCATCATTGAAACAACCATACGCCAGGAATTACGAGGCATGGTGAAAAAACTCGTCATATTTCTCTCGCGTAACGCCTACGAAGCCGGATGGACGAGACGGATTGCCTCAAATATCCTGAAATACCAACCTGGCATTATGACAGAGGAAAAGTTGAATACCATCTTAGACCGAAGCTGTATTGATGCCAGGAAATATATTTTTCGTAAGAACCCTGAAACGCTTGAGCTAAACGAAGCGATTGAGAAATGGCTACTACAGGAGGAAACACACGAATGAGGTGGCAATTGTTAAGGCAAACTACACGAAAAAAGCCGGAGCTGCGAAAGCATCCATCAGATACATTGAACACCGGCCAGGAAAAGACGGGGAGCGCAAAACCCGCGCACTCTTTGGCAGTAATGGACTCATGGGAAGATACGCGGCATATGGGATGATTGACAGCGCGAAAGAGGGGAGTATCTTTTTTCGTTTTGTGCTGAGTCCCGATCCAAACAAAGAAGATGCAGAGCACGATTTACACTTACGGGAAATCACGAAAAGCACTATGGATACACTTGAAGAGCGACTGGGAAAGCCTGTTTCATGGGTCGCGGCGATACACGCCGACCACGCCCCGCACAGACATGTGCATATTGTTGCCGTTGTTGAAGGGAAACTGCGCTTTCTCTCAGTTCTGTTAATTAACAATCCAAGCCATACGGCAATCACGTATACGCTCTTCAGCTTTTCAGGACTCATGGTTTCGTTTCTCATAGTTCTCCGGTTTCGCAAGACGAGAACGCTCTGGTTGAAACTGTGGGCAGGTGGAGCACCGCTCTTTCTCAGCAGTATTTTTGTTCTTCCTCAATTGCCGTTTCTTCTCATTCCGCTTCTCTGGCTTGCTTTGCTTATTCTTTCTGTATGGGGATATTATGGCCGTTTCGGGATTGTGTTTGACAGCCGTCTCCATAGAGCGCGGTTTGCCAGGACTGATGAACTGGCAGAGCTATGGAGCAACTCTGCCCACCCTACAAGTCTTCTGTTAGGGGAAAATCTTTTCAGAAAGTTTTACCTTGTCCGGCCAACAAAGATGAGGCGCGAACTTGGCAATGCGCTTGTTGTCGCGCCAACAAGAGGAGGGAAAGGACTGTTGGCAATAAGCCAACTCCTCTCATGGCAGCATAGCATTGTTGTCAATGACGTGAAAGGCGAACTCTTTTCAGCGACAGCAGGATACAGGGCAACACTTGGGAATGTGTTTGTCATAGACCCGACAGGAGTCGGGCATCGGTATGATCCGCTACGTAGCAAGAAGAGTGAAGACAAGTTATATTCCGCAGCGACCCGACTTTTGTTTAAGCCACAGGAACGCGACCCCATTTTCACCAAACGGGCAACAAGTATGTTGACCCAACTGTTTCTCGCGGCCAGGATTGAAAATATACCGCCATTGCCGTATGTCAGAGCCGTCACGCGGTTAGGTTTACCGGACGCGGCAAAGCGACTTCACACACTGTCGCCTGAGCTTGCGAGACAATTTCTGTCATCCAGTTTTGAGCAGGTAGACTTTACCACGAACCGGTTTCTGTTGTCCTCGTGGGAGTCTCTTGTCGCGGATATGGAACCGCTTTTGACAGAAATAATCGTTCGTTGTTTTGCCGGTTCAGACTTCACGCCGGAGGAACTGATGCGTTCTGAAAAACCAATCACGTTGTATCTTCGTTGGCAAGAACGCGATCTGCTTGCCCACGCGCCGCTAGTCCGGCTTTTATGGGGATCACTGATTGATGAATTGATAACAACCTATGACAGAGAAGAGGGGAGAGGATGCAAACCGGTCTTATTGTTAATTGATGAAGCGGGGAGAACAGCAATTCCAAGCCTTGCCGATCATGCGACAACTGTTGTCGGCAGAGGTATGTCACTCATGATTTTCATTCAATCGCTTGAACAACTCGTAGCCGAATACGGACACGCGCGAGCGCAGGTGTTACGGGATAATATGGAGTCACAAATTTACTATAGACCATCGGAGCTAGAAACAGCGAAGTATCTTTCAGACCGTTCAGGCAGAAAAAGCGCATACGCGCACTCGCAAACGTTAAAAGAAGGAGCCGAAACCGCGCAAGGATTATCAGAGCAGGGAATACCGCTTCTGACGGCGCAGGAAATTCTCCAAATGAAAGATGAGCATATTATCGGGTTTCATCGACGATTACCGCCGTTCAGGATGAGACGGGTTGACTGGCGTCACCACCCCGAATTTATACAAAGAAGGCAGATACCACCGCCAACACTTTCCGCGTTACCGCGCCTTGCAGACATGGCTTTTACTACGCAGCAGTTTTTTGATGATAGTTATATTGACAGTGATATTTTCCTGGCAGGCAGGAAAGAAGAGTTCAGCCGAAGACTCAGTAACTAATGCTGAAAAACTCTTTGTTATGTCACTGTCGCCGCCTTATAGTAGGTTGACGGGGAGCGCGGGTGATAACGTGTATATCTGTCACATTGATATGGTTAATCGTTTGTACTCTGCCTCCGCGAAGGGTTATATGCTGAACCCAGGGAACACCGCGAACAAGTACCAGATCATTGACCTTGAGTTTTAACGCTTGCGCTTTCTCAGCGTTTTGTTGCGCGTGCAGGACAAATGCTCCCAAGTCTTCTTGATGCCATAAATCTTGCTGGTATTCCACTGTGCAACTCCATGAAGTACCATCAGCACTGTGTTTAATGTGTGGTTGTTTAGTGATCTTGCAGTTATCAATCTCAGTCTCTTGTTTCTCAACACCTACTGTCTCAAAAGTGAGTTGGTCATATCCTTGCACATCACTTTCCGGCACACCGGAAACAACCGCAACATCAGCGAATGAGAGGAGGGTTTTTCGTTCGCGTACAGCACTCATACCAGTTAGTGTATTTTTTTCTTGAAATCGTGCAGCTTATATGTCTAGGAGCACTTGTGAGACGAGGGAATTGATACGACTCAAACAAAATGTTTGATACAAAAGGTTGGGCAGTCTGTTGCATGAACCCATCCTAGCAGGAAATATATATGAGTTACGAAAAGGAAATGGAAGAGGTTTGTAAGATAAAATAGCTCCAAAAATTCCCAAAACCATGCATAGTCAATGACATAGTTGATGACTATGCATCAAATTCGCACCCAGGAGCGTAAAAATAAGAGAAAAAGCACGTTTTATCCGCTCTTTGGAGCGGAGCAAGAGGGAATTAAGAGGGTTCCCCGCAAGTGGGGAGTCGTCGGTTCACTTCGTCAAAATCGTTGTTTTGCCGACGACTCCCCACTTGCTTCTTCTCACATACTTTTTCTGTCATTTTATCTTTTCTTTTATTGCGGTTTGCTTGGTTGTTACGGGCAAGTGGGGACCCCTCTTAAAACTGAACAAATTGGAAATTCCCTCTTGCAACTCCCTTTCCAATTTGTTTTTGCGAGATGCTAACGCCGAGAAAATATATGTCCGTGACTTACCACAATGACCAACAACAATATTTTTTGACAAAGATGAGTAAATCATTATCCAAGAAAAAACGCGATCCACAGAACCGTTTTTCAACGCCCAGGTAATTATTGCCAAACCGTTTGAAACGAAACCCCAAAAAATTGACGATCCACAAAAGTAACCGGTGATTTTTTCACCGAACTGAAACCGGAGAAACCAGAGAACGAAACGGGCGCATATTATTTATATTCCCCGCCGCAAGGAACCGGAGAACCAAAGAGACGAAAGAACGGGGAGTGACACCGGTGTTTGTTTCTTCTGGCTTTTTCATTATGACCCACCCAAAATTTTCGCAGTCAAGGCAACCTTTTGAGAAGGGAGACTTCTCAAAAGGCAAACTCTGCGGAGTTTGACCTTGACAACGAAAATTCTTGGGCGGGAGTGCTGTTTTTCAGCCAGAAGAAGACAAAATCTACCTGGCAGAAAGGACGGTGAGTCTATGACCCTCGAAGAGCGAAAACGACGTATCGAAAACATACGCCGTGAAATTCGGGCAGTCCATCAAGAAATGATGGATAACGCAGAACGCGTTAGCAAGCGTTTTGAGCCGGATCACCGGTATCCCGAAAAGACCCTTTGGTAGTTTAGCTACCGGCTGGACTCGTTAACGCGAGTCCAGGAGTAGACAAGCTACCGATGATACTAGCAACCATGCAAAGTATTGTCAAGCCTCTGTCGAAGAAAGTGAGGTGAACAAATGAATATGAGCGCGTTTATAGTTGAAGATCAAACCATCAACCGAGTGGTGACATGGCTCACCCGCGAAGTTTCAACCAGTCATTTCACGTTAGCTCGATTGGCACGTGAATACGACATTGATCTTGTCAGTGATGCGTGGGATGAGAAACTTGCGAAGGCAATGTTTCAACTTAATTGTGATGGAGTCAACGCACGTTACGGAGAAGGTGAGGCAGGAAGGTTTCTACCGTTGAACTTTACGTATCAACCGGTGTATGACTTATCTCTCGTGCAAGTGCTCAAGTCCTTGCAATGTTGGCTGTACCAATGTAACGAGGGAGATGTACCAACGACAAAGCTCTACCAATTTTTTACAGAGGTAGAGAACCATTTAGCCCTAAAGATTGTCGAAAGTTTACCAGAGTACGACAAAGCTCAATGGGGGTAGTTTTTCTACCAATCCCTTGCAAGTTTCCGCTTGCAGGGGAGAGTAGGGACGCTACAATTGTTATGTTAGAATAGCAACCGAGCGTAAAAAAAGCAAGTGTTCCCTAAGATTGGAGGTGGTATGTGTGGATGAAGTTAATATCTGTGAGCTTTGCCAACGAGCTTATGAGCCAGAGGAAATAAACGGAGTCAGAAAACTCAAAGCGTTTCAAGGTTTCACAGTTGACTTGCGGTTACAGGAATACCGAAAAATGGAATTAGGAAAACAACCGCAGTTCATCGAGTTTGCAAGCTCGAAAGGGAAAAAGTTACTTGCTCAGATGCATGAGAGAGTAACACGGTAGTTTTTGTACCAGCTGGCTAGACTTAACACCTAGCCAGGAGTAGAGACGCTACCCGAAACCAAACAAGAACGTTGCGGCGATACCCACCCACCCACGAAAAGGAATGCGCCCGTTTGGAACGAAAGAACGAAGAAATTCCACTCTACTAGGTTATAATGCACCACTCCCTACATTATCGTCTGTTGGCGTCGCTTGTCAGGGGAAAGTACAGTCACAGCAAAAACACCGCGACGCCCCTATCTTACTTGCTATTTCTCGCATTGTTTGTTAGGATGCCAGAAATGATAGACTGCCATGCTTCCGAGAATTGAACGACGTGCAGAATTATTAAGTAAAGGCGATCTTCTACCCATTCACCATCCAGAACCAGGAAAACCAGGAACACCGCGCATTATTGACAATGGGAGAGGTCGGTACTTTGTTGGCAGACCATTTATAGAGAGTGAACAAGAAATACACATTGAGTATGCCGATGATCCCGAAAGAACCTTAGAACTGGCAGCGACACGAATACGGCAAGAGCGGTTTGGGACTCCAATGTATGATAATATGCGTGAGTTTCCTGCTACCAGACGGTTAGCCTACGCAGCCTTTGAAGATACCAGACCGAAGTATCAATCACAACATCAAGCAGCAGAAGTGAGAAAAGGAACAGAGATGGAATTCAGCGAGTACAACGGTTGGGTGAACAGGCCAACCTGGGATGTGTTTACGGTCATGACCAGTTACTATGAAACATACGATATGTTACAACGCATGGCATCTCAACCAACAGGCGGCAGAGGTGCTGTGAGACGCGCGGTTCTTGGGAGTGTTGAACATTGGAAAATCGGGAAACCGACGCCACACGCGGAAGCGGCGCGTATTTTAGTACAGGACTTTCTTCAGCATGGGATACGAATGGTCGAATGGACACCAGTGTATGATACCCTGCGAGGGGAGCGCAAAGAATTAGGCGAGGCTGATGAATTAACGTCTCTTGCCTATGACTTGCTTTCTCAAACTGAGTGGCAATCAATTGTTGCGGACGCGAAATATCTTACAGAAGCCGATGATATGCTGCGGAGTTGGTTAGAGGATCAGTGTTTTACATGGATTGAGTCACTTGATGCGCGGAAGCATACAGGAAGTGTTAGTAAGTTTGCCAATACCGTCCTTGACATCTACTTTCAGGCCGTCATGTGGGAAGATGTGCATGAGGCACTCAAAGGCAAGTAATACGAAACAATTGCAGCCATGCGAGCGAAGCTACAGATGTTGCGGGAACATCTTTTTTACACGTTCCAGAGTAAACTCACCGGCTCAGACTCAAACGGCTTATACCACACCTCGTCACAAAATACCCGTTTCGGGTCGAGTTCTCCATCCGGAATGCTTGTGAAACGGTATAAAATAGCCTCGTGCTCAAGTCGCTGCTGCTCAAGTTCCTGCTCGCACCATTCAATCATCTGCTGCAACCGTTGTGTTCCGGCAGTCGTGGCATACGCGACCACACATAAATCAGTGCCAAACAGTTCTTGATATTCCAATGAAACTGCATAGCCATACAAAGCGCGAAGTTTTTCTTTAAACGGCGCAATACTGGTAGTGCCTCGATCAAGCTCAACCACTATACACTTGCGAAGATCAAGAACCGGCATTCTGAAATCAAGCCAGCCGTCAGGGATCACCGTTATTTTTTCATCTATCCTGTCGCCATACGGCATTCGCCGTTCAACGGTCACTCTGACAGGTGTTTTTTTCAAATCTAAATCGTGGCGCGTTTCAACGAGGGATATATACGGTACAGCTTTTTCGAGTAACGAAGCGGCAATGAGAAAATTATTCAGAGCAAGCGCGTGATCTAAGTGGGGGAATTTGACATTGAGAAGAATGTCACGCCGAAAACGGGATGAGTCAATAAGCCCTGCGTCTTTGAGATAATTCACTCCATGTGTCGCAAGACTGTACACAAACTCTTTATTTCCTGAAGTAGTATAGGGAAGTTTTCGACGATCCAGGTACTCATTGTCAGCTAGTTTTTTGAGTCGCGGTTGTTCGGTTGACAGCGAATTTTTGCTTAATCCGCGAAGTCTCATGATCTGGTTTACAGTGAGGAAATGAAACGCTTTGACCAGTTGTAAGATTTCAAAATCAACTGCCGTTGGTTCATACGGTTTATTCGCTTTCGCCAAGACGCACCCCTGCCTAGAAGTAGTTTTATGAGAAAAATATAGCCACAAAATTTGACACGGTGTCAATGGTTGTGATAAAAACAGGCTGTTTTATTATAGGATAGGTGGTGATGATATGTGGGAGGAGCAGAATTCAGACCGCGACCATTTGGAAGACCAAACTTTTCTCCTGATGGAGTAGGGAGAGGGAGTGGAAACGGACAGGGAGACAAACCATTTACGCTTTTGCCAGGAGCTACACCTTTAGGTGAAGAAATTGTTAAAAGGCGAAGGCGAACAGGTGCAAGAAGACAGACAGAACAAGCCAAACCCACATTAGGAGAAGAAATTAACGCCTATCTTGAAGAACGGGCGCGGCTGAGAGCAGAAGGACAGTTAACAAATTCATTTGATGGAAAGCCGATTATCACCCCTGCTGACGCGATGAGCATTGACTTGTTAGTGTATACCAATGAGCTAGAAATAGGTAATCATCCTGAAAATAGACCAAAATGGAGAAGTGTTGATAGAATAGGTTGGGGATTTAACGCCTTAGCATTTGGACGAATGAACCATGAAGTACAGGCATACGTTACTGTTGGTTGTGAATTTGAACAAGGGTGGTTCCGAAACCATCCTGAGATGCTTGAAGATACGGGAAGGTTGAATGGCGAGGAAACAGCGATACTTGCCGAGCTACTACACAAAGTTGGTCTACCATTTGAGCCGCGACCACAAGGGATCACTATTCCCTTTGCGCCAACTGTTAAAAAAATGCGAGAGATCGTTGGTGGAGAGCCATTATGGGAAATACCAGCGCCAGGTGACATACCCGACGGTATAGACCGCTACCGTTAACCGAGTATGCTTTTAATGAGTTCTGCAAATGGTGAGACATTGGCAGGAGAGCCAGCATCATACCAACTATCAAGAGCTTTTTTAATTAAGTGTGCGTCGATGCCTTTTTCAAGCAACCGCTTGAGATTATCTTGATGCTGTACTGCCGGATCATTGATAAAGCGGTCATAGTCTTTGCCTAGTACAGTCTGTATAATCTGTAGCTTTTGCAGTTGAGCAGGAGAAAGAGGTGTTTTTGCTTCGTCGCCTGTCCGAGCTTTCGCTATCTTCCTAAGTGGTGCTGTGAGTGCTTCTTTTCGTACTTTAATCTCTTCTTCTACTTGTTTTCGCGAAGTGCAATAGGTTTGACGGGTACGTGCAATAATTCGTTCAAGCCGCTCTTTATAAACCGCTTGATTGTCTGCTTGCGGGAGTGGATAGGGATACAATTTATATTTCAATACAAATTGCCTACCACCCACTTCTTTCACCATCCTGCAATATGCAGTGTATCGTGGCAGATCAATAAATTCACTCACCATCTCATTGACCATATCAGCAAAGGTTCTTTGGATACCTGGAACCGCTTCATACACACCACCTTGCACAGCTACTGGTTCTGATGCTAACGCTTGCATCACAGCCCGTATTTCCCTTATAAAAGCTTCAAAAGACGGTTTACCACTAGAAATAATATGATCTATCTCAGGCTCAAGGTCAATTTCTGCTGCCAATCTCTCAATACATAGTTTCCCCTGGTCTTTCGTAAACTCCCAATACCGTTCTTGCCTGTCATATTGCCAAACAAAATCTTTGCCGTTTTTATTAATCCAAGCGAGAATTTGCTGTATTACTATGCTCCCTTGTTCGTGTATAAAACCACTCCTAAAATTTTCAGCAAGAATGGGAAATGATGGCTTATCCCCGTTACCAAGAGGATCATCGAATTTCAGTGAATGATATTTCAAATGGTAAGGGAGTTCTTTACGCAATTGTTCTGTCAATACTTTCCGTAATACTTGTTCGTAGCGATGGAACGAGTCAATCAAATGCTGTTCGTCTTCAGCCATCCATAGCAACCGATATGCTTGCGCGAGGTCGTCGGGGACTTTTTCGCGTCTATCTTCATACCATTTGTTTAAATCCTTGCCCTGTAATTTGTCTGGTGTGCTTTCTAACATTCGATAGCCACCTACTCCGTTTATAAACAAAGTAGAACAATAATCACGGGGAGCCAGGCCACAATATGATGGTGAGTAATTCCTTTTTGTAAAATAACCAGAAAATGTTAACATTTCACCTCGGTGGCGAGGATGAGGATCGGGCATTGGTGCCGGAATTCGTGCTTCTAAAATCCACTTATAAAAACGATCATTATCAAAAAATGCAGGTGTAAAAGCCCGTACCATAATCTCTAGTAAATCCACAGAAAGCTCTTTATGCGGATTATGCTCTGTCATAACTTCATACAACAGCATATTTAGTTTCTTAACAAATTCGTCTTGAAAAATATCACTAATCACCGAACAAATACCATTAAGGTCGCGATTAAAGCTGTCCCTGCAATCTACTGCACCACTGTACCGAAGTTTTTGTATTAAACTTTCAATAAAATCATTTACTCGTTTGTCCGGATGAAGTATTCTTGAAACGAAGACCTTATCTCTAGAAGGAGCATCAGGCACAATTCGATATACTAAGTCAGGCACAACCGTTAGTTTTGCTTCTCTTCGTGTTTCAGCAGGAGGCGGCTTTTTCGCGAGAGCGGAAGCAAATTCTTGTGCATCATCCTCTGTTAGCTGGTATAACACTTTGATTGCAGCCGTCGCAATAGGCCCCCTGATTTTATACTCAAGAAGTGATCCGACCTGGTTTGAAACAGTTGGCATAATGTGCCACTTACCGGTTTCAGTAAACAGTTTGGCAAACTCAGGAGTCGCAAAGTTTTGAAACTCGTCGCAGTAGAGACTAAAATCTATCCGTTCATCTTCCGGTGTGGTATCGGCATAAATCGTATTTAACAGTTTGCCAATCAGAATACTGCCGATGAAATTGGTAAGGAGTTCTTCATCCCGCGAGAGCTTCACCAGCAAAATCTTTTTTGTATCAATTATCTCCCGAAAGTCAATGGTTGATATGACTTGTCCAATGCAATGCTTAATATATGGATCAGAGAGAAACTTGCTGATGCGTCTTTTTGTTGAGGCTACTTGTTCATTTTGCTCATCCCGTTTGTCCTTTTCATACTCTCTCCAAAATTCCCTACCTTGCTCATGGTCATCCGTTAATTGTGGCGTCAGTCTTTGACGAGCCTCTTCATAGTTGAAAATCCAGGGTATCTCTGCCATTGTTATACCAAGAAGTTTGTTATCAATGAGTAAGTCCTGGTTATCAATTAACAGTTCTGCGGTATGCTGCATTGTCTCATCCATTGTTGGTGCTTCACGGGCTAAATCACCCTTTTCAGTAAAGAGTTTGGCAAACATATGCAGCACATAATTAACAGTTCGGCTAACCTGTCTTCTGTCTGTTTTGTCACATTCAAACAGGTTCAAACCAAATGCGAAGTCTCTATCAAAAGGATCAAAGTAAATCACATCCTCTTCACGGCAAGGCAAGCGTCTGAGAATGTCGTCGATTGCATCACCGTGTGGATCAATAAACAGAAGCCCATGCCCATGTGCAATATCTTGCAGAATGAGATTTACCACAAGCGTTGTTTTACCTACTCGCGGATTGCCACGCAGTAAAATACCACCACGCCGCTCGATATCTCCAATAGTTACAATTTCTTCTTGTTCTGTTTCCTGATTACTACCACGGCCAAGAGTTGAGGTTTGCAAAGATGCCTGATGCTTTTTTGCTTTTAGTGGTACTTTTTTTTCTCTTGCGAGTCGTCGAGCAAAAGAGGGTAATGCCTGGATAACGAACGTTAATAATTTGCCGCAATTGCCACAGAACTTAGCACTTGCACGAACCTGTTTTTTGCAATTTGGGCAGAGGTAAACCCACTTTTGATTTTCTGAGGCTTCCATATTTGCTCCGCTCTTTTTCTTTTCTAAACCTGTATCAATAAGTTGTGGCGACTTCCCGTCAAATGCTGCTTGTGGTTGTGGCGTTATTTGTTTTATAGGAGGTTTAGGTTGTTCGGGCTTTATAAAAGCAGGAGTATGTACTTGCTTTTGCGGTAATGCACGGCACGCTTCACAAAACTCCTCAGTAGGTTTTTTCTGCTTACCACACTTGCGGCAAATATACAGGAAGGTTGATAAATCCATGCAGCACCTATTACTTACTTGGCTTATGTATCCTCATTTTGGATAGCCTCTTTTTCTATTTGTGATGTATGGGTAATTCGTTTCAGTCATCATCAACCTCTGATTGACCATTGAAGGCAAAAGAACCTGCAAGTATATCCTCACTCAAACTCGTTAATAAACGTATTGCATGAAATTTTCCACTTGCCCTAGCATACGACTTATCCCGCTCATGTGGACGTTTTGCGCTTTTTAACCCAACTATTTCCCTTTTATATTTCATATCCACTAAAGTATCAGACCATGCTTTTATTTTCTGATACGCCTCCCAATAGCCAGGAAGCATAAACTTACTTCGTGCAATCTCACGCTTTATAACTGCATAGGTAGTATAATCTTCCAAAGTTTTATAGAACTCCTGTATCACTTCTCCATGACTCACAACTTCTGTCTGACCCTGCTTTACAGGCTTTTCAGGTCGTTCAACTCGATGGAGGTTCCCCTCCATATCTTTTAAATCATCATAAGGGGTTCTTTGCACACGCCCGAAATCGGGAGTTTTAAGTTCCTGGTCGTCCATAGTGCTAAACATTCGAGCTTCAATACGAAGTAAAAGTTTCATCAGATCATCAAGCATGTCTTTTGTGATGACACGATATGGTGTGGTGTAAATCTCCTCACCTCGAGGAACTGGTGACTTATACCAAAGCGGATTATCTTCCTCAATATCCTTCCATCTAACCCAAGCAAGTGCTTCTCGCATGTTTTCTAAGGATAGTTTATGAGTACGCCAGGGAGCATTGTAAATTCGATATAGATCAATGTTCAAAATAGAACGAATTTTTTCAGGTAAGGCGGCGATGAACTGCTTTAATGAGGTTTCCAAGTATTCAGTGAGGAGATGCTGGCTCACTGTAATACGCTGACTCTCTGATTGCAGATAGTGATATGGAATTTGAAGATGATCAGGTTCTTCATAACCTATTTCAGCTTCGTTAAGTGCCATAATATCAGTTAGAGCCAACGCAGCAGATGTGCCAATGGTTACATTATTTTCTTCTAAATACTGGACAAGTTCCCATACTATTTGCTCTTCCGCTGCTTTATCTGCTTCGCCTGTTGAATACCGTATCGCTTCCCATGCTCGTTGAAATGGTGTTTGTTCTTGTTGAGGTTTTTCTATGGCTTCTTCTTCATCTGGCATTGCTCTTCCCTACTTTCCATATGTTGTAAGAAGTTTGATAGTATCTCTTAAAGAAGACGCGAGGAATGGTATGTTGACGAAATTGTACCATGAAAGGCTGCTGTACGGTAGTGTGTCTCAAAAACCCCCGAATTTGTAATAGTATAATTGTCGGCAGGACTTACCGGATCAATATGAGTAATGAACGATCTGAGAAGTCATCTCAAAAACAAAATATCAACACTCGTCATTATTGATGAGTTTTGAAATCACTACCATATCTTGTAACCGCTTACTTAATCTTGTTTGGGTTGCTAGCTGTTTGGTGTACTTGTACCCATTGCCATACAGTTATACAATCCATGTAGTATATGAAAACTCAGAAATTACCTGTAGTCAAAATAGTTGCAGCGTTTTTTCTTATATGGATAGCGATTTTAATCTACATAGATCGTAATATTCTTGCTGATTTTGCTAACAAGAGTATGTCAAAAGTGTTAGGAATATCAACCGAGAAACAGACACCTACTCCAATACATTCTATACGAGCGCCTTTCAGCAATAAGGATGATGTTACTGCTGACAATATTATTAATTTTATTAATAGCGAACGAGAAAAAGCAGGGTTATCAAATGTTACGGAAAACAATCAACTAGACACAGCAGCATTAAATAAAATTGCTGATATGCTCGTTAATAATTACTGGTCAATGACTAGTCCTACGGGAGAAACACTCTGGACATTTATTCAAAATTCAGGATATCAATACGAATATGCTGGAATGGATTTAGCAAAAGGTTATAAATCTGCCTCAGATGTGGTTAATAGTTGGATGAATAACCTCTCTGACAAGTCGAACATACTTAATCCAAAATATACTGATATTGGGCTATCTATTGAACAAGGGACATTTGCAGGTGAGAAAAACACAATTGTAGTTGTGCAAGCATTAGCATCAAGAAAGCAAAGTGTTTCAAATAACAATAATCAGTTACAGACAAATCAAATTCAACAACAAACGCAGCAACCTGAAAATTCAAAAGGAAATAGCAATGAACCTTTTTATCAAAATTATGGATGGTATATGCGCAATGGGGTTAGTATGCAGTATGTGAATGGTCAATGGTATTCTACGCCACAGCAAGGATTACCGACATTTTCCCCGCAGCAAGTTGATTTAAAATCAAATGGAGATACAACAACTGCTCAAGATTATATTAATGCGGCAAATCAAATTAATGCTTATAATGCCTGTGCTCAACAGGTAGAAAATACTTTGGGTCAATGCGAAAGTGCTTGTAACAATCAAAATCAGTATGGTCATGATGCTTGTGCAGCATCATATACTGGTCAAAATCCGCTTATTAGCAATGATACATCACTCTATAGTCAATGTGTCTCAGAGGGGTCTAGCGCATATAACAGTTGTTTAACAAACTGTACAGATAATCAAAACTCTGGATTACAAAAGTGTCAGCAATAATTATTAACGTGTATTTCTAGCCTCGTAGTTCCCATAATGTCCTATTCTAGGAACCACCCCTTGCAAAGTTGAGCGTAAACCTCTACTATAATGGTACAATATAACCGTCGTTTTTTCGTGTTATAGGAACCGGAAATTGTCAAATTTCTGATTTGCTATTTCACGCGAAGAAGCGCATTCTATACCCATGATACAGACAGTGACACCCACCATTCCACATTCCCTTGCAGTTTCGCTGGAAGAGTTTACGCGAAGTCTCAACGGTGCAAGAAGCATCTTGACGATCCAGGCATATCGCTCAGACGTTGCGCAGTTTTTCACCTGGGTAACGGAGACAGACGCTACAACTACCGATGTGCAACATATTTACCGCTGTCACATTGAAGACTATTTAGCAGCATTGGCTGACAAAGGACAAACCGGCACTACCAGAGCGCGGAAGCTTATTGCTTTGCGCGTATTCTTTGCTTCTCTCGTTGAAAATGGTATTCTCACCCTATCTCCGGCCAAAAAGATCAAACGACCCCGCATGGAGCAGAAGGCAAAACATTACCTCAAACCGGATGAATATAGCCGTGTGGTAGCAGAGGCAGCAGGAGACCCGCGAGACTATTGCATCTTTCAAGTATTCTTACACACAGGTATCAGGGTAAGCGAGTTAGTATCACTTCTTCTCACAGACCTTGATTTCGAGCAAAAAACGGTCACCATTCATGGCAAGGGCAGCCGTGAACGAGTGATACCGCTTGAAAAAAAGCCGTTGCAAGCGTTGAAACTGTACCAAGACCTCCGACCAAAAAGTACCGATCCGCATCTCTTCTTAAACTACAAAGGCGAGGGATTGAGTATTCGGGGAGTGAGAAAGTTAGTTGATAAATACCTGAAGAAAGCCGGTATCACCAAACAAATTAGTTGTCATGGCCTCCGTCGGACGTGCCTCAGTAGCAGAGCGGCAAGAAACATGAATGCGTTTGCTATTCAAAAACTAGCGGGTCATGCACGAATGGAGACAACGAGAATTTACGTACAATTAAGCACCGATGATTTGCGTCAAGCGATGGAAAGTGCAAGCATATGAAACATACTTCCCTACCCTATCATTTTTCAGAACCACCGGCCAGACTGAAAAAAGCCAGGCTAGACAATATTGCATTAGTACCAGCGTCTTTACTACCTTTAAAAGGAACGTATCAGAGTGTTGCGAATAGTTACCCGACTGGCAGCGTATTGTGTGTGTCAGGAACCGCAAAGCAGCAGAAAATAATAGCGACTATCACTCAATTTTTTCGGGATCATGGACGATCTGTTATCACCATGCCTCTTGAGAATATAACCAGCACAATGAAAAAGACACCGCGACCACAAGTAGACAATCTACCATTTGCATTCTAACTCTCTCTAAATCTGCTCTATAAGAACGTAAACCGAGCGTTTAAACAGAATGAAGTCGAAATAACGCCGCTTAGTTATGTGACGTAGTAAAAATTCGTCCGGACGTTTTTTGGCCAGGAAATATTGAGGCTAAAAAAATGAAAATTTTAATTGACCGAAGGAATGGAAGAAAACTATAAGCTTGAGGTATCTATTTGTGTACCTTAGTTGTGGACAATAATATTTCCAGTCACGGATGTTGTTGGAGTAGCGGTAGTTGCTGCTCCTGGTTGCGTATCATAGATGACACTGTTATTGTTTGAGGGATCGGTGATTTGAATACGGATATCTCCACCATTTACGCCGGTAACGAGGAAATTATAGTTGCCTGATCCGTTGATCGTTCCTGATCCCGTGAGGGTTGCCATACTGTTTGAGATAACGAGTGTGGAAACAGTTGTCGCGTTAAAGAGAAGATTAGCGTTCTTAAAGTTCATAGTAAATTGTTTGTCACCAACAGGAATGGTACCCTGGTATTTATAGCTTAATCCAAACGTCACATCACCAGTAAGACTGGTGTTTTGTGCATACGCGCCAGCCGGAGAGGTAAATTTGTGTGCTCCTGAGAACAGACCTTGCGCGGTTGGGTTGTAGACTGAAGCATATTCCACCGGTGATGTTCCCGAAGCAGAACCGTCTGAGACAGTAACGGATACCGGATAGACATTGGCTGCTGAATATCCAGAGGAACGGGGACAGCTCACTGATCCTGAACCGTTTGTTTCTGTTACCGTACATGATGTTGTAGTGTCACCCCAATTTGCAGTAGCAGTATGGGTGTCCGAAACATCGGCATCGGTAAATGATGCTGACACTGTTATTGCTGTGTTTACTTGAACCGGATTTGGTGAAACTGTGATTGAATTAACTGTTGGAGGATTATTTGCTGTTACCGTTACTGTTGTCGATGCTTGCCCATGCACTCCCCCATAAGCATTATTATACACACGTAAGATAACTGTGTAGACTCCTGCTGTTGTATAGGTATGACTGCTCGTTACTGATCCTGAACCACTAGGTTCAGTAACGTTATATCCGCCAACATTTCCATCTCCCCAATCCACATCTATAAAATAAGAGCCGGAAGCAAAAAGGTCGGTAAAAGATGAGGATATATTAATTGGTGTATTTGCCTGAGTCTGTGATGGAGTAGCGGTAACTGGATTGACTGCCAGTCCTGAGCAAAAAGTGCCGTTACAGTAAAAATAATTTTCCCAAGATGAGGTAACTGAATTACTATCAACAGCAGTAACCCTAATATAATATTGTCCTATGGGAAGTGTAGAAAAATCAAAGAAAGTAGCACCGTTTAGTGTACAGTTATCAGCACCTCCTTGGTAATAAATATATCCATTAGGATTAGCACTCCGCATAAATATACCAACTCCATCACCACAACCATTAAATGACCCTTGATTAGGATTACCTGGGTTAGCTATAAAATTACTCCAATAGAGTGAACTGCCTTGAATAGAGTCTATTTGAAAATCACCAGGGAAAGTCAAAGCGTGGGAACGAGGAGTAAAGATTAATGCGCTAAGTGAGAGGAAAAGAAATGCCAGTAAAAATTTTTTCATGATTTTCAAATCGTACTGATTTAACTCAAAATAACACTATTCACCAGATGTTGTCAATGATTAATTTTATAAAAAATAGCACTCAAAGCTATATTTAACCCTTACTCTACTAGATGCCATCCCGAATTGTGTGTAACAGAACAAGCAGGAATTCTGGAAGTTTTATCTAGACTGACTTTGACGCCTTCTCGATTCACGCCATTGCACAAAATTCGGTATGTTATCCTCTACTACATCCTCACCGAAATTCTGCACTACAGCATCTTTTAATGTCTCGCATGTGAACTTACTTTGTTCCGCAGTACGCCCAGGAGGACAGATTTTTAAATGAATATGAGGGTTTAACTCGATAGATTTCTCAAAATGCGGGAAAGCTTGCTCCTTCATACCCTTACCGATTAAATCCTGAGCTAACATTAATTCTTTAAGATTGTCATCGTCCACCTGGACATCATGGGAAAATAATGTGATTTCATCTGACCAGTTTGTGTTTCTCACTATCGTTCTGAGCGAAAACATGCCAAGAATGATAAGAGCAGCAAGTATCGAAGCACTTTTTACCATACTCCCTTTTAATTGAAGCGTATGTATCACTATCCCTATTATCCCCAATAATCCAACAATGGGAAAATACATCCATCTTTCGGAAACGGTCATATCAAAGGGAATAATTTGCAAGAGTAATCCTAAGCCGGACAGAAACCACATAGTAAAGAAAATATATAACCTGATCTGTTTTCTATCATGCTTGTAGAGATAAAAAGCAGCGTAAAAGAGAAGACAGAAAAATATGAGAGTAATAAATAACGGGAAATAGAAATTTACAAACGTTATTTTGTGAATTGTCCATTTTTGCCAAACACCCAGTTGTAACGGGAACACAATAGTTTTGACATAATAGAATATGATCGCCGGAATATGTAAAAGCCGTTGAGGTAACGATAAACCGGCTATCGGTACCTCTCTGGATATTTCATACGTTACTTTCCCAACGAACAGTCTGAGATATAGATAAATGACTCCTATCAATGTTCCTGATAACAGCAATACTTTGCGCTTATTTAGCTTGAATAAAAATCGGTATGTGATAACAAGCAGAATAAAGAGTATGCCTGTTTCTTTTGATAGCAGTGAACACAATAAAAGAAAGCTTATACCAATTGTTCTATTGATACTAATCTTTTCCCGCAGTGATAATAAAAGTGCTGATATACCAAATAAGAAAAACATCGGGTCATTCAATGCCGATATATAAGATACCGCCTCAACATTTATAGGATGTACGAGAAAGAGTATTGATAAAAAAAATGCAAGCTGCTTGTTAAAAAATTTTCTGAAAAAGACGAAAAGCAAAATACTATTGAGAATATGGATGGTAATTTGTAATATATGGAAAAAGAAAGGCTGAGCACCAAAAAGTGAATAGATAACTGTAAACGATACAGATAGAAACGGTCTATAATAAGCCCCTATACCACCAGGAAACGTGCTACCCAAAAATAGTTTGGGAATATTACTCAACGAATGGGTGAGATCATTTTCTAGGATTTGTGGACGATCATCCCAAGCAAAACCGTTGAATAGACTGTTAAAATAAACAATAATGCCAATAACGGCAATGAAGCAAATTGCTTTTCTTGTTGTCAGGGGACTAAAAAACTGTTTGAAATCAAAAGTAAAATCCTGCTCGTTGTTAAACATAAACTAATAAGCAGAACAATAATAACATATTATTACTCCCCTCTTCCCCATCTGCGAAACAACAAATATTGCGGGAAAAGATAATAGGTTTGGGATAGTTCTTGTGCGGGTTAGGTCTATCTGTATGTAAAATATGTTGCCTTGCCCCGACTTGCGTTCTGGCGATATACCTTGTTATATTTACCTCATGAAACCACCCCCCGCATATTGCGCGACTTGCGGGAAGCTGCTTCCCATTCCTCATCGAACCGGCAGAAAACCCCGCTATTGTTTCCGTTCCGGCGCGTGCAGACAAAAAGCATACAGAAGACGGGTCAAAGCCAAACGGAGCGCGAAATTACAACGTGATAGATTAATACATTTACAGCAAGACAGTTTTGAATGGTATACGCCGCAGAAGTATCTTCGCGCTGTCCGTGCCATTTTGGGAGAGATTGAACTTGACCCCGCTTCAAGCGTTCAGGCAAACCGCATTGTGAAAGCCGCGATATTCTACGATCTCACCACTGACGGCCTAACAAAAACGTGGAAAGCAAGAACAGTGTGGTTAAACCCACCGTATTGCAAACAGGGAAACACCAGTAACCAGGCTATCTGGACAGCGAAACTCTTGAGAGAATACAAAGCACGCAACGTGAAAGAAGCTATTTTACTTGTCACCTCAGCAACAGAAACAACCTGGTTTCACCGCCTCTACCCCTATCCGATGTGTTTTGTCAAAGGAAGAATACAATTTACGACCCCTACAGGAAAAAAAGGCGGCGCGACAAAAGGGAGTATCTTTGTCTATATGGGAACAAAGCCTGAAAGGTTTCGACAGGTGTTTGGCCGTTTCGGTGTCGTGAAGTAATGCTGCAGTACCATTTCAGCCATTCTTTTACCTGTTTCGTAACGCGAAATCGTTACGAAATGCGAGGCTATCTTTAATGCTTTTTTCAAGCCCTCTCGCCTCTTAACATCATCTGCTACAATAGCGTCCCTATGGCATGGTGGAAAGACCTTGAAGGCAGTGCGTTTTCCCGACCACCCTACACTGCAAAAGACATCATGCAAAACTATATGCTTCAGGAGAAACCCATTGAGGGACAAGTCCTTTTTCATCTGCTTGAACCGTTAGCAGGAACTTCATTCATGGAAAAAGCCATCCGAGAACTGCGAATACATTTGGCGGGAAGAAGAAGGTTGCAAACCGAAACAAGCGTGTACCCGTATGACCTCTATCAATGCTTTGCAGGAGACAACTACCCTGACCAGGTTGAACAGGTGAGAGATTTTTCCCGTGTGAATGCAGCGACGATTGCAATTCACTCGCTCTCAACTCACGCCATCGGCATTGATAGAATTTCTACGCTTCACTGGCTGAAAGACCCAAGCGAAATGCTTTTAATGCAAGGACGTTGGGATGAGGTCTATCATGACGAGGAGCGTACACAAAAAGCCTTCAGCCACCACGCAGGACAATGGCAATTTTATAAAGGAGGAAGCTATCTGTACACCATCGCAGAAAGCAAAATACAGTATGAAGACGACGCGGGGATAATGCAGCAACGTACCATCGTACCGGACGGGTTTCACACGACGACCTTTTTTATAGATTGGAGGCGTAAGCCGTTTCCTGCTTTATCAGGCCAGCAGCAGGAATTTGTGAGAGGATATCGCATACTCTCTATCAGCCCTCACTTCTCATTTGACGCTGCACGGAGGAAATAACGCTCTCACGTTTGCCTGCCTGCGAAGCAACACATATTGCGGGATAAATAATCTTTTTCCCATAGGAAACGATGCACTGTGTATCACAAAAGGTGTAAAGCCAACTGGAACATGATTTAAGTTTGTTTCATCTTAACTGGAAAAACTGTCTTAATCCCTTTCTTTACTGCTTGTGTGATTTGTCTCAACCGGCTTGTAAGGCTGATTGAGAAAAGACATACGTGTTTTGACGCGCGGAAAAACAGCAGAATTGCTCTGTTTGTGTAGTCAGAACATACCAAAGACGCGAAGAAACGACACACGAACCCTGATTTTTCCAACTGATAATGTATACTCAGTGGAAAGTACCAGCTTGCGTATGTAATCCCTCAAATGAGGATATTAATCTCAACTATATGACTTTTTCAAATTTGTTTCAGATTGATTTTTGTACGTTTGTTCTTTTGCCTGTCTGAACTGGCTTCCCAGGCCGCGCCAGCAGGTGCTTTATATTGTGGAATGTCATTGAACATGAGCACCCTGCCAAGATGACGCGAGCGCTCATGGCCTTAGTCCATGAGGAGGCGACGCCAGAGCAGGCGCTTAACATATTACATGGTTAAAGAGGTCAAGGAGCATGATGCAGAAACGTGAAATACATTTCGGAATTATTGGCTGCGGCTTAATGGGTCGCGAATTCGCTAGCGCGGCAGCGCGCTGGTGCCACCTACTCGATCAAGATGTCGTGCCGCGTATCGTTGGCGTTTGCGATACAAACCCGGCAATGCTTAGTTGGTTCACCGAAAACATCGATACGATCCAAGTAGCGACACAGGATTATCACGAGTTGCTTAGCTCTCCTCTGATTGATGCGATTTACTGCGCTGTACCTCACAATCTTCACGAACAATTCTATATCGACATTATAGAGGCTGGAAAACACCTGCTTGGAGAAAAGCCTTTCGGCATCGACAAAGCCGCCAATGCCCACATTCTCGCCGCAGTGCGTGCCCACTCTCAGGTTCTGGTACGCTGCTCCTCGGAATTTCCATTCTTTCCGGGTGCACAGAAGATACTGCAATTCATTCGTGAGGAACGATTTGGGACGATCTTAGAGGTGCAGGCGGGTTTCCTGCACAGCAGCGATCTCGATCCACTTAAACCAATCAACTGGAAGCGCCAGGTAGCGACTAATGGCGAGTACGGCTGTATGGGAGATTTAGGTATGCATGTACTGCATATTCCATTACGCGCTGGTTGGGTGCCAAACAATGTCCGCGCTCTACTCTCTAAGATCGTTACTGAACGACCTGGGCGCGATGGAACGATGGCGCCATGTGAGACCTGGGACAATGCTGTACTGGCATGCGAAATATCAAGAGAAAGACAGCACTTCCCAATGTTGCTAGAGATTAAACGGATCGCACCAGGGGAGACGAACACCTGGTATTTGCGCGTGCTTGGCACAGAATTCTCTGCAGAATTTAGTACCAAGTATCCAAAGACGCTGCGTACAATGGCCTATACACCAGGTGGCCTACAGGCCTGGCTATCACAAGATCTCGGTTCTGAATTAGCTTACCCAACGATTACTGGAGGCATCTTCGAGTTTGGCTTCTCCGATTCGATCTTGCAAATGTGGGCAGCATTCTGTGACGAACTCGCTCATTCTGAGAGCATGCGTCAACCATTTTACTGTGTGACACCAGAAGAAACTGAGCAAAGCCATCGTATTTTGACTGCCGCGCTCGACTCTAATAGACAAGCACGGGTTGTACAACTCAATAGTGAGAGTGAACAATGGAATTGGGGCAGACATTGCTGGATATGGGAGCAAAAATCGTCGGGCTAAAAATTGGTGACCGTGGCCTGTATTTGCGAACAGCGAATGCAGCCGTCCTCGCAGAGATGGGACGTTGCCAGGTAAAAGATGTAGTATCCTGGTCTCATCGCGAACTTTGGGTCCCTTGCTTCGCCACTCAGGTGGTCGGAACCACCGGGTCAGGAGATGCGACGATTGCTGGTTTCTTGATGGGGCTACTGCGAGGTATGGCTCCTGAGGAGACACTTCAAGCAGCCTGTGCTGTAGGAGCATGCAATGTTGAGGCAGTTGACGCTCTAAGTGGTATACGAAGTTGGCCTGAGACGGCAGAACGTATTGCAGCAGGTTGGCCGCGCCTGCCAGTGGCGCTCGACCTTGCAAAGGCTGGTTGGCGTTGGGATAGTACATATGAAGTGTGGATTGGACCGATGGATTCTAAGAGGTAAGCCTCATGTCTATGCAGTATCAGCATGGACAGGTTACCCAACCAGTGGTACACTTGAGGAGTTACGTAACTCATACTGCGTCGTGCGTTACCCACCCACATGAGGATGACACTATGGCGCGTAGTCGTCTTCCGCAGGTCTACGAGAACCGCTTAATCCTGCCTGACGAGGAGAAGAACCAACTGCTCCCTGTTATCGTTGGATCGGAAAGCTGGTACGCGTGGCTGGCAAATGAGCAAAACCAATCCTTTTCGCTCAAGAATCGTCTAGGCACATTTACTGCCAGACATGAACGAAAACGGAATGGCTGGTATTGGTATATCTACCACAAGCGCAACGGCAAGCTCCGCAAGGCTTACCTTGGTAAGACAGAGAAGATAACGCTCGAACACCTCAACGCCGTAGCAACGACACTTATAAGTCAAAGCACCATTTACGATTGGTCCGAGACATATTCTTCTCTTGAGGTAGACGATGCTTCCCAGGTCACAGCAGACTCCGTCGAAAGGAGAGAAGGTGTCCCCGTGGCTCCAATCTATGCCTCAGCGGAGCCAGCTGAATCGTTGCCCTTAGCCGCACAGTACCAGCCTATCCAACTCACTTCGCTGATTGGACGCGAGCACGAGGTAGAGCGGGCGTGTACACTACTGCGACGATCAGAGGTGCGCCTACTCACCCTCACAGGCACAGGCGGCATTGGCAAAACCCGCCTGGGTCTGGAGGTTA
>WNFX01003058.1_pt1 | contig 45030 bp, 37 predicted proteins | sample 5400111 | NCBI WGS metagenome assembly WNFX01 (sample SAMN13153363, study PRJNA577476) | soil metagenome | isolation source: 40 cm soil or saprolite under grassland replicate 1 | place: USA:California | collected 2016-06-15
CATAGGAAGAATAGTTGCCGATAAGCTGCTGGCGAAGATCAAAAATGTTCATCATGTACCTCGTAGCGCGAACACAACCACTTATGTCTAAGCATTATAGCTATGATTGCAAGAGCTGTCAACGAATATGCAGGCATAACGTATATTTACGCTTGACGTAATATTAGAATTGATCTACACTAAGCGCGTGTTGCAAAAAGCGTTCCAGCCGTAAATCCAGGATGATCGATCATAGCACGCAAAGAGAAACGTAGGGGCAGGTATGAGCAAACATTATCTTCTTTTTCTTCCGCCAGATATTATTCACAAAAATGTGTCTTACGATCAACCGCGTATCAACGTGAATGTGGCGGTCGCGCAGTTGCAGGTGGATGATAAAATACTCCTGGTACGTGGTGATTTTCTGCATTTTCTGCGCGGAAATCTCTTGCCATTTGTGTATACTGTTATCTATGTGAACCGTGGAGCGGGAACCGTGACACTCCAACTGGAGCAGACACATAACCAGGCCACTCCACTGCCAAAAGATATTCTGCTGGATATGGCATCCGGCAATATATATCTGTTAAGTGCCAGTGACTTCACGCAAAGTATTAAGGGAATGGGTGGAAAGCGCATGGAAGAGAAAGCATTACTGGAGCATATCCAGAGCTATATAAGAGCACACGGCTACTACTTTGACAACGAGACGCTCTATAACTACCACATCTGCCTCAAGGTTCGCCCATTCATCATCCTGGCGGGGCTTTCTGGCACCGGCAAATCGAAGCTCTCGCAGCTCTACGCCGAAGCGCTGGGACACAAGCAACACTACCTCCGTTTGCCGGTGCGCCCCAACTGGAATGACGACCGCTATCTGCTAGGACACCTTAACACCATCACAGGAGAATACTTCACTGAGCCGGCGGTCGAATTCCTCATGGAAGCCAACGAAGACGAAGACAACCTCTACTTTTTCTGCCTCGACGAAATGAACCTCGCGCACGTCGAGTACTATTTCTCGCAGTTCCTGAGTGCGATGGAGGGTGAGCAAGCGGAGGAGCGGCAGATACGCCTGTATGGAACGCGTATGCAGAAGCTATTAGAGGAGCAAGACAAAACGCCGACTCTTCCGGCCCAATTGGTGCTGCCCGACAACCTCTTCTTCACAGGAACCATTAACGTTGATGAGACGACGCAATCCATCAGCGATAAAGTCATCGACCGTGCCAACACGCTCGAATTCTTCAACGTAGACCTGGATAAGATACCACAGCCAACGACGTTGCCTGAACCGGTCCCGCTCTCCACGTATACCTGGCAAAGTTATCGCGTCTCCACGCCGGACACAAGCTACCGCAAGCAAATTATCGAGATCAGCAAAATACTCAACAAAGCCGATCTCGGGCTAGGATACCGCGTCCTGCATGAGATCGAGGTATACCTGGCGAACAGCAAAGAGCTGCTCGCTCCACTCGTTGCCTTCGACCTGCAGGTGAAGCAGCGCATTCTCCCCCGAATACGCGGCAACGAAGCCATCAGTGATATGATAAAAGAACTTCAGAATTATTGTAAGCAGAACAAACTTGAGCGCTCTCAAAAACGCCTGCAAGAAATGGAAAAACGGTTGAAACGCGATGGCTACACAAACTTCTGGCGCTAGTCACTGGCTCACCATCGACAACAGGCCGTTAAGTTTTCGACCTGATGACGAAAATCAGGCGCTCAATATAAAAGAGTACAGCACGCACGAGATCAGAATCACCAATCAAGCGCCTGATCGTCTCACGATCTCAATTGACGGACAGACACTCGAAACGGCCCGCTACGGTATCTGGACGTGGCGGCCCCAACACTACGCCGGTCTCTATCACATCGTTGCCACAGCACCCGACCAGCCGCCGCAAAGCGCCCTGGTGCGTGTCTTCCCGCAGAAATTCACCCAGGCTCGCTATGAAACGATGAAAGACGACCTGAGCAGAGTCGCCATAGATCTGCAATTTCGCCTGGCCTCTCCCGCTATGGAAAGGGCGCAGTACACGCCACCCACGCAAGAAGTCTCGGCTCTGCAGGACTACAGAAAGATACGCAAAATTATTGAGCAATTGAAAGATATCATGGCGCACATTCGCCGTGAACCATACCGCACACTCAGGGAGGAGCATATACAACAGGGTTGGCAGGAGATAAAAAGCTTTTCCAGCGAAGCGGTCCCTCTACCAGGAAGTTATGTACAATTATCAGAGCCGCAGGTGAGCAGGTATGGTATACGCAGCATGCCGCGATACTGGACGCTGCCACAGAGCACCCAGACATACGACACCTACGAGAATCGTCTGCTCAAGCACTTTCTGCACCAGCAATTGATCGCTAAACTGGATATCATTTCCCAGCACGCCGAAAACGAAAAGCAGCGCCTGGAACCGATCTACGCACGGTATCACAATATCGAGGATGGCGAAACACTGCAAAAGCTCAAGTTTGTGCTGGAAGAGTGCCAGCAGATGAAACAGCGCTGCATCCAATGGAGCAATGAGTCTTTTCTCAAAGCGCTTCCCACTCCTGTAGTTGCAGGGAAGGCGACCCAGGTGCTGCTCAAACACCCGACCTACAGCCGCTTCTATCAGCTCTACTTGCAATTTCAGCAGAGCCTTAAGACCACCTACGAGATAGAGCACTATATTAATGAACTGGCCTTGCGCAGAGTGAGCGATCTATACGAGATGTGGAGCGTCTTCTCCCTTACGCACATCGCGATAGAAGAACTACTCACCGCCGGTTATAGCATCACATCCAGCAGCCTTTTCTACGAGATCAAAAAGGACTGCTTCCAGTTCGACGTAAAGAAAAACGTCGCGAGTATTGCGCTGGAGAAAGACGATCTCCGCGTCGAGATCAAATACGAACCGATCTATCCCAACCAGTCCACCGTGAGCTATCGGTCCGCGCTGGTCGCGACAACGATTGGCATGTACCCCTTAACGCCCGACATGGCAATTGAAGCGTATAAGGGAGATGAGCCGCAGCACGTGCTCATCTTTGATGCCAAGTATCGCTGGGAATGGGAAAGAGGAGGCCATTACAATCCTAAACAAGAAGATATCGACAGAATGTACAGGTATCGCAGCAACATTCAGTATAAGCGGTATGATGCGGGAAACAGACGACAGCCCTATACGACCGAGAATATTGTCTCCAGTGCCTATATTCTGTATCCAGGGAACAAAATACATCGCGAGGCAAACAGCAGGATCGGCAGCTTACCACTCATCCCAGGCACATCTCAACATAGCGATGATGTGCGGGAGCAGGTGAAGGATCTGTTGTATTATGCGTATCTGATTGACTAACCCATTAGGGAGACTTCCTCCTCGGCTTGACACCTTCGCCAATCAAGTATACAGTCTGTATGGAAACCATGGAGGGTATGGCCCGTATACAGGATATGCGCTTGCAAGATCGATGGAAAATGGGAGACACGTTTCCTCTCCCTCTTTACGCTCTCTCATCGATCATCACGCTTCGAAAACAACAGGAGGACGGTTCATGGCCAAAGTATTTCGTTTCGGGGTCGTCTCTGCCGGAAATGCATCCCGTTCAGCGAAGCCGATATCATTGCACCGACACTCAAACGAGGTCCGCAGGGAATTGACCCGGCGGATGCCTCACTGGAGCAGAAGATCGGCTGGATACGCGAGGCAGCAGGCGAGCGTTTTGATCGGCTGGAACTCAGCCAGTCTGCATTTGGGATGGAACTGACAGACAGCCCCATTGGGGCCACCATGGCTATCAAGGGGGGACCGCTAGTAGAGTCACAGCCGATGACCACCGAGCAGGCAATAGAGCATCTCGTGAAGCAGCGTGAACGGCTGGGTATTTCCTATATTCAGATCCAGGAGGGGCAGGTCGAGAACTTTGCCCCGGTGGTTGCCCGGCTGAGTGGCAAGTAATCACAAGGAGGAGTTTTCTCTATGGTGCAGGAGCCTACGAGACAGCAAAGGCAACCTGCGAGGGTCGGCATGTCTCTCCCTCGCCAGGACGGGCCAGACAAAGTCACCGGGCGAGCGCGGTATGCGGGAGATCAGGTGGTACCAGGAATGCTCTATGCGCGCCTGGTCCTGAGTCCGTATGCCCACGCGCGTATCTCGAACATTGATACCTCGGCAGCGCTGGCTGTGCCAGGAGTCGTGGCCGTTTTTACGGCGGAAACACTGGGGATGGCCCAGGCAGATCCGCTCTCGCGTTCGCAAACGCCACTGGCGCAGCAAGAAGTGATGTGGTGCGGGCATCCTGTCGCCATCGTGGTCGGCGAGACGGAGGCCATCGCTGAGGATGGAGCTGCCGTCGTGGACGTCGATTACGATCCGCTGCCTGTGGTCATTGATCCTGAGGCTGCCATGCGACCAGAGTCGCCTCTGGCTCGCTCTCGCAATGAGGTCCCGGTCGTGACCGGGGAAGGCGAGCACGCTCCTCAAGAGGGAACGGAGGCCGAAGCAGAGGAACGTTCGCACAATGTCAGTCAGACACCACCGCTGAAGATGGGTGATATCGAGGCTGGTCTGCTCGAGGCTGAGGTGGTCGTCGAATGCAGCTATCGCACCCACCCGGTCCATCAGTCCTATATGGAGCCCCAGTCTGTCACCATCGCGGCAAGCCCCTCGGGCCATCAACTGGTGATCTGGCCGAGCACCCAGGGTCTGTTCGATGTCCGTTCGGCGGTCGCCAGGACGCTCGCCATGTCTGATCGGCAGATCCGTGTCGAAGCGGTTCCCATCGGTGGGGGATTTGGCGGGAAAGAAGTCCTGATTGAACCGCTGGTAGCCGCAGTGGCATCCCGCCTGCACAAGCCAGTACGATTGGTCTACACCCGTCAGGAAGATCTCCTCGCTGGTAACCCGGCGCCACAAACGGTGATGACCGTCAAACTGGGCGCGAAGCGAGATGGCACGCTTACCGCTATCCAGGCCAGGATGATTCTTGACTCAGGAGCCTATCCCAATCCTCTTGCCGGTTTTAGCGGCTTCCATTTTGCTGGCATCTATCGCTGCCCCAATCTCGATATCCGTTGCGACGTGGTTCAGACCAACAAACCCGGTACCGGTGCCTATCGCGCACCTGCTGGCCCACAGGCCTACTTCGCACTGGAATCGACCGTTCAGGAACTCTGCCTGCGGCTTGGGATGGACCCGCTGCAGTTCCGCCAGATCAATGCCCTCAAAGAGGGTGATCCGAATATCAGGCATGGCCGCTGGTCACGTATCGGCCTGCTGGAGTGCCTCGAGCAGATCCAGCGCCATTCTTTGTGGAGAGAGCGCGAGCGGGCCAGGGGGGAAGTGCCAGCGGAACTGAAAGACTGGAAGATCGGAATAGGGGTCGCCGCTGGAGGCTGGCCGGGTGGAACGGAGCCCGCAGCTGCCCTCTGTCGGTTGGAGCAAGATGGGACAGTGACCGTTGTGGTGGGCAGTGTCGATGTTTCCGGCTCAGATGCTTCATTGGTGCTGATTGCGGCAGAGGAACTGAACCTTGATGCCTCAGCCGTGCACGTGACCCACGATAACACCGATTCTATGCCCTATAGCGGCCTCTCCGCCGGCAGCAAGACGACCTATACCGTGGGCGCAGCGGTGCAGGCGGCTGCGCGCGATGCACGCAGCCAGATCTTTGCGATAGCGGCTGATATGCTGGAAGCATCTACTGAGGACATGGAGCTTGGGGATGGGAAGGCAATGGTCAAGGGAGTGCCTGAGAAGTATGTCACGTTGCAACAGATCGCCGCACACTCGATGGGTTTTGGCGCGCTCTACGAACCGGTCTATGGTCGTGGTCGCTCGGCCAATCGCGCTTCCTCGCCCATGTTCGCCGCGCATCTGGCGAAAGTAGCGGTTGATCCAGAGACGGGTGAAGTCCGTGTCCTGGACTACGTTGCGGCACAGGATGTTGGTCGTGCCATTAATCTGGCAGAGGTTGAAGGCCAGATCCACGGTGGAGTGGTCCAGGGCATCGGTTGGGCGCTCTTGGAGGGGATGGCCTACGACGAGAACGGACAGTTGCTCACGGCCACACTGATGGACTATGCGTTACCACAGAGCCAGGATGTCCCTCCCATCACGCCACTGGTAGTAGAGGTACCGTCTGAGCTTGGCCCGTTCGGTGCCAGGGGTGTGGGCGAGCCACCCGTCGTCCCGGTGGCCGCAGCGATCGCCAATGCCATCAGGGATGCGGTTGGTGTGCGTATGACGCAGATCCCGATGACACCTGAGCGTGTCTTTGTCTCCCTGAGAGAATCCGAAGCCGCTTCACCCTCCCACCTGAACACATTCCCGTCCTCGCCCAGGAAGGAGGGCCAGTCTTCTTCGGTGGGGTCCAGGAAGAAATGGTCGGATTAGCAGGACCACCTCGCTCGCTCATCATGGAGAGGGACTGGGCACCGCCGGTATCCCGGAGTCGAAAATGCGCGAACTGTGTGCGGAAGCCGGGTTCAGCGTGGTACGACACGTGCCGAAGGAGAATCCCTTCAATATCCTCTACGAGGTCACGCCGTAGCAGCGCGATACCAGACCATGGGATACCTGTTCAGGATGGTGATGGGGTACAGGCATACCAATCCGTCTTTGGGGAAGTGGTGATGCAGATTGATGGCGTGCAGCGACAAGGAAGTAATGCAGCTGCGTGAAATGCTGGCAAAGAGGCAAAGCTCCCTGCGGTGACCACCGCAGGGATACTTCACCTCGGCGTTGGCACTCATATTGCCGGCGTGACATTCTGATTCACGTGGAACAGATTGCTCGGGTCGTACCTGGCTTTGATCTGTGCCAGTTGGGCGTAGTTGTCGCGGTACGCCGCCTTCACATTGTCCGCGCCCTCATCCATCATCATGTTGACATAGCCCCCACCCGCCGAATAGGGATGCAAGGCCATCCAGTAGTCCCTGGCCCACTGGATCATGCGCTCGTTGTTGGCCGGGTCAGGGTCGACACCGACGATCACCTCAGCGAAATTTGCGTCACGGAAGCTGAACGCAGTGTCGCTCGTGCTGGCGCGATGGACAGTGCCGTTGATCGGATAGAGGTGCATCGTCGAGTGCATCGTCGGCAGTTGCGCGCCATACTTCACCTGCAGATCGATCGCCTTCTCACTCAGGTCTTTGAAGAAGTCGGCCTTCCAGTACCACTGCAGGCCAGGTGGGTATAACGCGTCGAACAGGCTCTGCAGCACCGGCCACGGGATCGGTCCGGCGAAGTCCACCGCCGGCGGGCCAAAGGCACGAATGGGTTTGAAGAGTTCGTCGGCCTTGTCCTGCGCGCCACTATAGCACCACACGATCACGCACATCTTCTGCAGGTGAAACTGCTCCGGGAAGGGCGGCGCGGGTGGCACGGTGACAAAGCCGAACCAGCCGTTGATCTCCTCGGGTGCGTTCAGGATGAAGTCGCGCCAGAATTTCAGCAAGTCCGCCGCCTGCTCGATCGGCCAGAGCATCGGCCCTCCATAGACCATACTGATCGGGTGCAGTTGGAACAGGAACGAGGTGACGACGCCGAAGTTGCCGCCGCCACCGCGTACGGCCCAGAACAGGTCGGCATGATCGGTGGCGCTGGCCATGACGAAACTGCCATCGGCCAGCACCATATCAACGCCGAGCAGGTTGTCAATCGTCAGTCCAAGTGTACGTGAGAGATAGCCGATGCCTCCGCCCAACGTCAACCCACCGACGCCGGTAGTCGAAATGAAGCCGCTCGGCGTAGCCAGTCCGAAGGGATGCGTGGCATGGTCCACCTCGCCCCAGGTGCAACCGCCTTCGACGCGAGCGGTGCGTGCGAACGGATCGACGCGAATACCCTTCATGCCTGACAGGTCGATCACCAGGCCGTCATCGCAGGTACCCAGGCCGGGGCCGCTGTGCCCGCCGCCTCTCACGGCCAACGTCAGCTCGTGCTCACGGGCGAAGTTGACCGCCGTGATCACATCAGCAACATCCACGCAGTGGGCGATCAGGGCGGGTCGCTTATCGATCATGCCGTTGTAGACTCGAAGAGCCTGCTCATAGTCAGCAGCGCCGGGAAGAAGCAATGCGCCGCGCAGGCGCGATGCAAGCTCCTGGACCGCCGTTTCCTCCAAAGCGACTGTGGTGTTTTGCTGTTCAGTCATACCTTTCTCCTTGTCTCTGCTGTGTAGTAAGCTGCGCATGCACCGGTCAACGTCTCGATCGCATGCGTGTATACAAACTTTACTGATCTGGGCGTAGAAATCTAAACCTCCATATGGCCTATGAGGCCCGCCAATGAAATGTACAACGCGAAGCTCTCAATCAGCTTCGCAAGCTAGCTGAGAGGAAGACTCTCTCTTTTCTCACCCGCACCAAACGGTTCCTGAGCGACCATTGTTCGCACCTTTTGTCGCTTTGTGCCGCTTTTTCACTTCTAACGATGGCCCTCACGTCCTTGTTCGTTCCGTTGTCCCTTGTTATTGGGGCTTCACGTTGTTCAGTGTATCCGGCGGGCCTAATAGGCCGTTTTACAAGTATTTAAAACTTTAGCGTCCAAATGGCTGTCCCAGGAAGGAATCCTTGCCATACCCCTTTTTGCGACATGTTGCTGCTCTGCTTCCATCAACGAGGAGAAGCCGACCTACAGTTGATGCCGAACCAGCTATAAGGTTCATTGTTCGCTCGGCCTGACCAGGATGTGCCGCTCGTGTCTGCCCGCTCAGCATGGCCCATCTACAGAGGAAAAGCCCTCGGTGATCTTATATGCCTGCCCTTAGCAGCCAGACAGGATGTGCTAGCCACAGTAGCCCGAGCAGCAGCAGGATAATCCCGATGAGTGGGCTCAGACGCTTGCCGCCTGGCACCGTCTTTTCGAGCACCATGACTCCAGTGAGCGCTGCCATCCCTGCCAGATTTCCCACTCCGACCCCGAACATGACGAGCATCAAGGCCCAACAACAACCCAGGCAGAACGCCCCATGGCGTAAACCCAGGTGCCATGCCGGGCCGACGCCCTTTCGGTAGTAATGCATGAAGAAACCTAATGGCGTGCGGCACATATCCAGGCAGCGCTCTTTGAGAGGACTGAACTGGAACAGACCGGCCACGAAGAACGTGACCGCGCCGATGAGCCAGGAATGCACTGCCAACCACGGCCACAGCGCCACCAGACGATGGAACCAGTTTGACCATGGGCATACTCGATGGCAACATCATCGCCACCGTCATCACCTGCCAGCACAGCAGGAAGATTTCGAGTGCCGCCAGCCAGGGAAGACCGCTGGCTTGCAGTAAGTAGTGATGGTCGAGCAAGAAGGTCTGATGTGTCAGCATCGCCAGGACGAGCACTGCCCAGGCAACAGCAACCAGCAGCCAGGGCCACAGCACGGGGACCCGACGCCCGCGTCGGGTCCGGCCTGTCGCCTTCTCTTGATCAATCAGATGCAGCACAGGCATCGGGTCCCCCTTTCCCTACACCACGTAGCGGAATACTGTCTGGACGGCGTTATGGTTCTGCAAGCTCAGGTCGTGACCAAGCGCCGGAACCTTCGAGGTATACTGTTCAGCCCTGCTCATATAGGCTGGGGAGCCTGGAATAGTCGACAAGATGCTCTCATGAAGCGTAGTTGGCTCCCCTGTCGGTCCCGTCAAAGGCACTAACTCTGCCTGGACCGTCTGGCCGATGATGAGTGTCCCTTTGCCCTTGTCGGCCGTAAAGGTGATGGGGACGCGTTCGACCCCAACGACCTCACCGATTAGCGAGGCCAGATCGGCAACCGGACCGCCCAGTTTGCCAGTAAACACCGACAACAGAGCATCTTGCTGCGCTTGCGTCGCTTTGTCATCGACGTAGACCAGCGCACGCCAGTTCCCCTTGAGGACATTGCCTGGAATATGAGCACTGACGGCAATAGTCAGGCCGGAGACATCGACCCCCTGGATAATGCCGGTGTCGATATGCCAGCTGATGGCGCCATCACACGTCCCTCCATCCGGGTCTGCTCCCACCCAACAGGGACAGAGTACATCGCATGAACAGACCTCTAATAAGCGTCCTTCCAACTGATACGTTGTTCCTACTGTTGTTGACATGCGTATACTTCCTTTCCGCTTCTCTCATGAGAAGCATGTGCTATCCGGCATCCTTTCGACAGTGAGGGCAGGGAACGGTGATGGTGAGCATGAAAGGCTCCTCTTTTTACAACTCATCAATATTTTTTATTTTTACGAATAAGTTGACAATACCTGGCGGGCCACTCCTCAGTTCGACGGCACCTGTCGCACGTGAGCAGTCAAGCTACCCACCCGAACCTCTCAGGCGGGGGTGGCCAGCAGCTCCCCGAGATGGCGGTCAACCTGTTCCATGTAGGAGGGTTCCAGCCCGAACAAGCCGAGGTGTCCACAGACGCTGTCAAGCACTCGGAGTTCGCTGCTGTGGACGAGTTTTTGTTCGTGGGCGCAGTCACGCACTGGGAAGACCATGTCCTCGCTGATTGGCATGATGAAGGTCTTGGCGGTAATGCGCCCGAGCGCGGCGGCCAGGTCCCCGCTGCTGTGCCGGCTGACGTCCCCCCGTTGCCACTTCCATGCCATACATAGCAGGTCATTGGGATCCATCACGCCGAAGTAGGCCTCCATGAACCCGATCTGGAAGTCCTCGACCGAGCTGAAGCCGAGGGTCTTCCACTGCTTGCGCTTCCAGAACTCGGTGGAGTAGCCCATCACCGACCAGATGCGGGCGTGGCGGGCCAGGCCTGCACGGACGTCGGAGGCCGCGCTGTACCAGCCGTCGCGAAAACCGGGGTCGGAGGTGATTGCTTCGTTGAGGGTCTCGGTGAAGATGAAGTCGTGCAGGGTGTTCTTCGCGGTGCCCGCGATGGCTGCTGCCCGCTTGAGCTTGTGTGGGAACCGCACGGCCCATTCGTAGGTCTGCTGGGCGCCCATGGAACCGCCAACGACCAGCTCGAGCTGCTCGATGCCGAAGTGCTCCCGCAGCAAGCGCTCCTGAGCAACGACATCATCCCCGATCCGCACCTTGGGAAAGCGTGCCATGGCGAACGGCCCGTCGATGTTGTGTGGCGAAGTCGACAGGCCACTGCCAATCTGGTTGACCACGATGATGAAGTACTTGGTCGGATCCAGCGCGTGGTCTGGCCCGATGTAGGTCTGAGCGAAGATCTGGTGTGTGCCCGAGTACCAGGTAGGGATCAGGATGGAATTGTCCTTGGCCTGGTTGAGCGCACCGAAGGTGGCCACTGCCAGCTGGCATCCACGCAGAGTCTGGCCCTCCTCAAGTACGAGATCGCCGATCTCGATCATCTCGTAGGGGCCGTGGACATCTGAGGTGTAGAAGGGATTATTGATCATTGTTATTAACCCTCGATCTTGATTCGCGTAATGGCCTATGAGGCCTGCCAATGAAATGTACAACGCGAAGTTTTCAATCAGCTTCGCAAGCTAGCTGAGAGGAAGACTCTCTCTTTTCTCACCCGCACCAAACGGTTCCTGAGCGACCATTGTTCGCATCTTTTGTCGCTTTGTGCCGCTTTTTCACTTCTAAGGATGGCCCTCACGTCCTTGTTCGTTCCGTTGTCCCTTGTTATTGGGGCTTCACGTTGTTCAGTGTATCGGCGGGCCTAATAGGCCGTTTTACAAGTATTTAAAACTTTAGCGGTCCAAAGGGCTGTCCCAGGAAGGAATCCTTGCCATTCCCCAGGATCGTCTCTCTGTGCGCAACGCGCGTCTCAGAAGTTGCCCATACAATGGACTACGTTCCTGACCGTATACCACCGCAATGATCTTGCGACAAGCCTCGGATGACAGAAGGAGAAACCGTCGCATCACGCGCATCCATAGTTCACTGATAGCGTAACATGGGTGCCGTTAGCAAAACGTTTGGTGGCGAAAGATACGGTGATGTTTTGGGGATGGATGCGCATGCTTTGGTCAGGAACGCGTTAGCAAAGCGTTATTTCAGGACACAATGCATGCGCGGGCAGGCTACAGTTGTGCCAGGAGGAGCCGGGCGGCCTGCAGGTCCGGCGTCTCAAATCCTTCGGTGAACCAGGCGTAGAGGTCGCGTAGCCACTGCCTGGCGTCGTCGGCTCGATGCTGCGCGCTCCACAACCGCGCCAGGCTCATCGTCGCGCGGAGTTCTAACGACCTGGCCTGCTGGGAGCGCGCGATCTCGATGGCGCGGAGGAACGCCGCTTCGACATCAGAGGCGTCCGCGCCGTGCGCGAGCAACAACTCGCCCCGCAGCCGGTGCAACTCGGCGTTCCACCAGCGTTCGTTGTGTGCGCGCGCTTCCGCCAGCGCCTCGTCAATGAACGCGAGCCCCTCCTCGGCGCGTCCGGCTTTCCCACACACCTGCGCGAGCAGCGAGAGGTAGTAGGGCAGACGCAATCTGGCGCTCGCTGCTTTGAAGTCGGTAATCGATTCGCGCAGGTGCCCGATGCGCTCCTCATCTGGCTGCTCCAACGCCAGCGCATAGCTGACCAGGATGGCGGCCCAGGCGCGGTAGTAGGGGGCCTGGTACTTGCTCGTGAGCGTCAGCGCTTCCTCGGCGTGCTTCCTTGCAACTGCCTCATCGGCGCGCAGTTGCTGCAGCAAGGCCAGGTATGCTGACACCAGCGCCTGGTTGAAAGGCTGATCCCGGTCCTGCACCAGCTTGACCGCGTCGAGCACCCTCTCTTGTGCCTGCTGCGGATAGCCCAGGCACCAGAGCGCGTGTGCTTGCCACACCCGCGCATGTGCTGCAAAGTCCCATCCCTGCGACTCTTGATAAGAGAGGAGTTGATCAGGATTGTACGCTGCGATCATCTCCGCAAATTGCGCGTTTGCCTCGGTGATCCTCCCCAGGTGCAGCCGTGCCCCGACCAACATCATGTCGGCAACCGGTGGTGGGGCCGAGCCGAGTGAGCGCTGATACAGGGTATACAACTCATCGGAGACCATTTGCACCCGTTCGAGCCTGGCCTGCACGACGTACACAGACTGCAATCCGTAGAGCGTCTGCGCCCGCTGTGCGTCGTCACCGACCGTGTCGCACAACGCGAGGGCCCGATCGAGCACACGCTCCAGTTCCGGTGTCGCCCAGCCTTTGGTCACCCGGTAGATGGGTGCCAGTGCCAGTTGCAGGCTGAGCTCCTGTTTGTCGCGGTTCGCACCGGCGGGCAGGAGCTCAAGCAACTCCAGACTCCGCGAGAGCAGGCTGATGGCATCTTCGTTCGCATACACGCGCCGTGCTACGGCAGCCGCCCGCTGGTAATAGGGGAGCGCCTGCTCGATCATGCCCGCGCGCTCGTAGTGGGACGCAATCTGGCCGCTGACCAGATCGAGGTCCGAAGCCGGCATGGCTTCCAGCGCCTGCGCGACGCGACGGTGCAGCATGCGGCGCTGGGGCGCACTGATCTCCGCATAGGCCACCTCGCACAGCTTATCGTGGGTGAAGTCATAGCTGTTCGCACCGTGTTCGCGCACAATGCGTTTATGCCACAGTTCGTCCAGCGCGCGTACGGCGCTGTCGGCATCAGCGTTGCCAGCGGTGATCAAGAGGTCGAATGTGAAAGCGCGGCCAATGGTCGCGGCAAGTTCGACAAACTCGTGAGAAGGGGCCGAGAGTTGAAGGAGGCGGCTTACAAGTACTGCATGCACGCGCGGCGGGAGTGTCTGAGCATCATCGGGAGGCGTTTGCCTACGGAGGCGATCGGTCTCGGGCGCGCTAGCTAGCGCTCGTTCCAGGCCAGCCCGCACGATTTCGACCACGAACAGGGGATATCCCCCGGTCTCGTGATACAGGTGCATGACCGAGGCCGTATCAAACTCACGCTTTGCCATCTGCATGGCCAGTTTCGCGGTTTCTGCCGCATCCAGCGGCTGGAGCGCAATTTCAGTCACACCCGTCGTGGTGCGCAGATGCAGCAGCAGGGTGAGCAACGGATGGTGCGGCGGCAATTCTTCCGCGCGGGCACAACCGACGACGAGCAGCCGCGCCATGGGGTCGAAGCGCAACAGAAAATGCAGCCATTCCAGCGTTTCCTGATCGCACCATTGCAAGTCATCGATCAATAACAGTAACGGTTGTGATGCGGCGAGGATGGCGCGCGCCAGTGCCTCAAAGAAGCGCTGGCGCTGGCCGTACTCGGTCACGGACTCGTAGCGCGGTAAATCTGGCCGTTCAGCTAACAGCTCCGGCAAGAGGCGCGCGACCTCGGTGAGCCACACCATGTCGAGCTGCCCAAGGTGCGATCGCAGACCATCGCTGCGGAGCCAATCCGTCACTGGTGCGAGCGAGAGTTGGCCCTCAGCGGCATAGGAGCGCGGCACGGTGCCAGGCAGCTTGCAGATCCTCCCACTCCGGCTTTCGCCCGATCAACGTTGGTGGAGCAGTGAACGCCGGTTGACGTTCTCTGACGCGTGCGTCCGGTGCCTCCAGGTGCAAGAGTCGCTCGTAGGCTTCGCGGGTCGCCGGATCTGGTTCGATCCCCAGTTCGCGCTGTAAGGTGGCTGCCCAGGTATGGTACACGCGCAATGCGCTGGCACGGTCGTTGTTCAGCGCATACAGGCGCATCAGGCGGCGATAGAGATCTTCGGAGAGGGGATCGAGACCGATCAAGCGTTGGGCATAGCGGATGGCGGTGACGGTGTCGCCCTGTCCTTCAAAGAGGCGGAGCAGTTGTTCGAGTGCCTGCAAGTGGCGCTGGCGGAGCCGACCCCGCTCAGGCAAGATCCATTCATCATAGCAGCCAGGGAGTAATTCACCGCGATACAGGCCGTCCGCCTGCTCGAGAGCGGCTTGCAGTGCGCGCTGGTCATTGCGTCGTGTGGCCGCGTCTGCAAGAGTAAGTGCCTGTTCGAACTCAGCGACATCGAGGCTGAATGGCGTGTCGAGGCGCCAATGCAACATGCTCGTATCAACATGCAGGAACTGCTCAAAAGCCGGGAGGGCCTGGCGCAACTGGTGGAGCAGTTGGCGTAAGTTATTGCGAGCCTGCGCCTCGGTTGTATCGGGCCAGAAGAGGAAGGCAAGGTGCTGGCGATGTTGAGGAACATCGTGATGCAACACGAGGTAGGCGAGCAAGGATTGCAGGCGCATGGTGTTGAGGCTGGTCACCTGTTGGTCGCTGTAGAGAAGGCTGAAATCGCCGAGCAGTCGTATGTGCAAGGTCGGAATCATCATAACCTCCTATGCTCCCTGTTGGTGGAAGTAGCTTTCGCTTGCTAACGATCCCGGTCTTCTTAATTAATGGAATTATACCACAGGTATTGCTTCCATTAACTCTCGTTCTTCAATGTCCCAGGTGCATTTCATCGTATAGAACAGGCGGAGCGCGAACTGGCCCACTCAGTTCGCGCTCCGCCTGTTGAAGAAATCTATCTACTGCCCTTGTTGGAGGATCTGCTGTACAGTCGTCTTTACCAGATTAGAGGGGATCGCAAAGCCGATGCCGTTGGCCGCTGTGTTGGACTCTGTATTGACGGCGGTCAATGTCGGAATGCCGACCAGTTGCCCCTGGAGATTGACCAGGGCACCGCCGCTATTGCCGGGATTGATCGCGGCGTCCGTCTGGATGGCACTGGAGATTGTGGTTCCGGCTGACTCCGTGACGCTACGGTTCAGAGCGCTCACGATGCCGCTGGTCGCCGTCTCGGTGATGCCAAGCGGGTTGCCGATGGCCAGGACCTCCTGACCGACCGTGAGCTTCGAGGAGTCCGCGATCTGCGCGACCGTCATATGGCTGAATGGGGCGATGCGCACCACGGCGAGATCGTTCGCGCTACTTGTGCCTATCTGTTGGGCAGTTTCTGTGTTGCCGTTGCTGAGGACGGCCTTGATCGATACCGCGCCGTTGACGACGTGATTGTTGGTCACGATATCGCCATTCGAGTCGATGATGACGCCTGAGCCGATCTGCTCACCCTGTGCCGTCGTCACTTCGAGCTCTACGACGGCGGGCTCTATCGTTGCAATGGCGGCCTCTTGCTGCGTCTCTATCGTCGCGACGGTCGAGGAAGAGGTCGATTTAGAAGAGGTCGGGGCCTGAGATGTCGTGCTCGTCGTCGTCGAATGGCTACCTGCGAACTCCCAGCCTGCGAACAGTCCGACGCCGAAGATAAGCGCGAGAACCAGGGCGAGGCCAAGGATCGCGCCTCCCCTGCGAGGTCGCTTTGGTTTCGTCGCTGTTGGCTGTGGTCCCGCAGGAGAGTAAGGAGGCTGCGACGGGCTCTGCGTTGGCGGCACCTGCGGTCGATTATCTAAGACACCTGCCGATGAGTAGGCCGGATAAGGCATCGTTCGTTGATAAGGGTTGTATAATTCATGCTCTTCTTGAATCATTTTCGTGTCCCCTGCTTAATACTGAAGCGTACTGTTTTTTAGTAAACAGGTATTTGTGTTTCTGTATTTATAGGATAGTCCAGGATGATCAAAAAAAGTGCATAGAAATGGCCGCCTGCGGCGGCGCCAGTGTTGATGTGGGTGGCAGGGTTTGCGGCCCGAGGCCGCAAACCCTGCCACCCACATCAACACCCTTGTGAAGCGCCTTTGGCGCTGATGAGTCCGGAAAGAGGGACCTGAACAGTTACTACCACTTTCATGTGACGGATTCCTCTGTTTTATACGTTATACTAAGGATAACCTTTCGCCGAAAAAATGTATACTTTATGCAAAGTAAGTATCGCAATGGAGATCGCATGTCCATTTTTGGCCTGAACCTGGCCCACCTTGTGATGACGTACGGTTACTGGGCCGTACTACTAGCTGTTGCCATTGAGAGCACAGGCATTCCATTTCCCGGAGAGACGATGCTGCTGATCGCGTCCATCTATGCCGGGAGGACGCATCACCTCGCTATTCTACTGGTGATAATAGCCGCCGCCAGTGGTGCAATTCTTGGCGATAACCTTGGCTTCTGGGTCGGGCGGGAGGGTGGATATCGCCTGCTGCGTCGCTATGGTCGCTACATACGCCTCGACGAGCGCAAGCTCAAGCTGGGGCAATACCTCTTTATGAAGCATGGCGGAAAAGTCGTCTTCTTCGGACGCTTCGTTGCTGTCCTGCGCGCCTGGGCCGCGTTCCTGGCCGGAACCAATCGCATGCGCTGGCCTGAATTCTTGACCTTCAATGCGCTGGGCGGCATCGTGTGGGCCACTCTATTCGGCCTGGGAGGTTACTTTCTCGGGAAAAGTATTGATCGCTTCGCCGGCCCTTTTGGGATCGTGTCGTTGGTGTTGGCGGTGATCATTATCGTTGCAACCCTGATCTTTATAGCTCGTAACGAGAGTCGCCTTGAGGATGAGGCCGAGAGGGTCTTGCCGGGTCCGCTGGACAAATATCAAACGAGCAGGGCACTGAAGAAGCTTCGGATAAAAGATAAAGCTTGAACGTCTCCCAATCGACTCATGCCGGTGAAACTAATTGAGCAGAGGTCGGCTCCGCGCAGCAGAACCAGGACTCGCTCAGATGCGGTAGGACCTTGCGTTGACCGTAATCTTGCATGGCTTGCTCAACGGAGAATGCCTGCCCAGTAGTAGCGAGTGCAAGCGCCTTCACACCGAAGAATGTCTCGACCGGGTCGGCCTCACATGTGTTGGCCCGTTCTACGAGTAGAGCTACCTGCTGGTACAGCGCATCCATACGCGAATCGGGATGCCGCCAGCGATAGGTGTAGGCCGTAGAGTCAAGCTTGCCCAGCCACGTGTTGGTATCTTGCCTATTCAGCAGGGCCGAGCCGGGGGGAACGAGCAGGCGGATCGAGAGATGAACGGGATCGATATGCTCGATAAGATGATTCCACTCAAAGAAGTTCAGCAGGTCGACATAACTATCCAGCGTCTCCCACGGTGAGAAGGGCAGGAGCGATGGTCGCAGCGAGATGGCCGCCTGCTCCATCAACGCAAACGCCTCCGCAACATCCGCGCTCGTGTGTCCCTTGTCAAGCCGTTCCAGCACAGTATCGTTCAGCGATTCGACGGCGGAGACGACGAAGATGCAGCCACATGTATGCAACTCTTGTAGCAGGTGGCGCTGTTTCAGAAGGTGCTCGATCTTGATCGTGGCGTCGAATGTGAGCTCGGGAAACTCCTTATGCAGGGTGCGTGCGATGCGCATAGCATGCGTGGGGCCGTTGAAGAAGTCGGGATCGCCGAAGGTGATGTGACGCGCGCCCCTTTTTACCTGCGCGCGAATATCGGCCAGCACGATCTCAAGCGGGACCGCGAAGAAGCGCCCGTTATAGATCGGCGTAACGGGACAGTGCAGGCAGGTATGCTTGCAGCCGCGTGTGGACTCGGTGTAGCCCACCACGCGCCACTCGTCTCCCCACTGCAGGCGCGCGTAGCGTGGCAGCGGCGGCAGCGATCTGCGCTCGGGAACGATAAACGGCGTACGCTGTATCCACGGGCCGCTCGTCGCCTCGCGCGTGCGTACTCCGGGAATGGTGAGCTGCTCTCCCTGCTCAATCACCTGCACAAGCTTGATGAGCGGTACCTCGTACTCGCCGCCAATGGCAGAATCGATAGTATGCTGTAGCAGGTGATCGGCGTTCAGCAGCGCGTAGAGACCATACATGCAGATATGAGCATCTGGATTGAGTGAGCGTATGCGTAGAGCGAGCTGTTCGCCCAGGCGCAGGGCGGTATGCATGGGCACGGAGATAGCCACGAAGCTCGCCTGTTGAATCGTCTCGTCGGAGAGCGTCCCTACCGCCGTATCGGCATAAGCGGGAGTATACCCGGCCTGTTTGAGCATGGCTCCGAGGGAGGCCAGGTGAAATGGTTGGTGGCCCAGTTCGTAGCACGAAATGAGCAGGATAGCGCCGCGTGTCTTCATTTCTTGCGTGAAGCTCCGCCGCCGCCCTTGCGCGACGGTCCGGCACCAGCCCCCGCCGTTTCAGGGATCCATCCTTCAGGCATGCGTGCGTCGTTACCGAAGAAGAACTCCTCCATCTGTTCGCGCAGGATCTTGCGCGCCTCCGGATCGGCGAGGTTCAGGCCGTAGTGGTTGATGATGAGCGTTCTCTGCGCCTCCCACATATCGTAGGCTTGTTTGGAGATCTGCTCATAGATGCGCTGACCCAGCGCGCCTGGAAATGGCGGCTTACTCAGTCCTGGCAGCTCACGACCTAATTTGACGCAGTAGACGATGTGTGGACCACCCTGTTGCGCTGCACCTGTTGTAGCGGATGGCGTCGCGCTTGCAGCCGGCGGCTGCTTCATATCGCCAAAGAAGAACTGCTCCATTTCCTGGCGCAGGATCTTGCGCGCCTCTGGATTGCCCATGCTTAGACCGCGCTCATTGATGATGCGCGTGCTCTCGGCGGGCCACATATCGTATGCCTGTTTGGAGATATGTTCGTAGATGCGCTGCCCCAGTTCGCCTGGAAATGGCGGCTTCTCCAGACCGGGGAGCTCGCGCCCCAGTTTGACACAAAAGACAGATCGTGACATTATGAAAACTCCCGAATTGTGATCTCATTCTAAACGATATGTACATACTATACAATGGAAAGTTTGATGTCAAATATGCCATCTCCGCGTGCGCTGTTCTTTGGCATGCAGGGTAATTTCTCCGCGCCGTCGCTCGCTGCATTACTGGAGAGCGGGATAGAGGTTGCTGCCGTCATCGTTCCGGCCTCGCCTGTTCCCGGTAGTAAGCCGGCTGCCATCAAGCGTCTGGAGCGTCCTCGCGTCGTGCGCTCGATGTTGCCACTCATCAATACCTCTTCATATCCTTCTATTGTGCAGACCGCCTGGATACGCGGTATTCCCGTGTGGGAGGTAAGCCGCCTGGCAGATCCAGAGGTCGTTGCTACGCTGGCAGCCTATCAGTCCGATATCATCTGCGTCGCCTGTTTCTCGCTCCTGATCCCACGTATCATCATCGACCTGCCGCGCCTGGGGTGCCTGAACGTGCACCCATCGCTGCTCCCCGCCAATCGAGGTCCGGTCCCGCTGTTCTGGACCTTCCGCGAGGGACATGAAACAACCGGTGTTACTATTCATTTTATAGACGAGCGTATGGATAACGGCGACATCCTCGCGCAAGAGATCCTTGAGGTGCCGGAAGGCATCAGCTACGATCGGCTGGAAGAGCAGTGCGCTTCGCTCGGTGGATCATTGCTACAGAGTGTCGTCTGGCAGCTCGTTAAGGGATGTGCTACGCGCATGCCGCAGGATGAAGCGCGAAGCAGCTACCATTCTTTTCCCGTCGACGAGGACTTTGCCGTGCACGCGGAGTCCTGGAGCGCCCACCACGTCTTCAACTTTATCTGCGGGCTGGGACATTGGGATAACCCGATCGCGCTATACACTGGCGAGCAGGTCTTCTTCGTCCGCGATGCCATTTCTTATAGTAATAATACTGTGAGCGATGACCCTGCTGAAATGTATCATAGAAGCGTCGCAGGACTGTGGGTGCGGTGTAGGGTGGGGTGGGTATGTGTGATAGTTGAAAGATAGGCGTATCTCTAAAGTAAGTTAACAGGCATACATCGTGTAACGCCTGGTTGCTAAAAGGTGAGAGACAATGCTAAAGAAAGAGTCACGGCTCCTGAAAGTAGGTGTACTGGGAGCTGGTCCGATCTCGCAGGCGGGCCATTTTGATGCCTGCCGCAAGGCGCGCAACGCAGAGTTGTACGCAATCTGCGATGTGGCAGAAGACCTGGTGACGCGCATGGCTGCTATCCACGAGCCGACCGTCACCTATACTGATTACGACACGATGCTGGCTGATCCGCAGGTCGAGGCGGTCATCGTAGCCATCGCGGACCAGTTCCACGTCTCAGCGGCTATGCGGGCACTCGCGGCAGGCAAGCATGTTCTCGTCGAAAAACCGCTGGGCGTCACCGTCGAGGAGTGTGAGGCGTTGCGCGAGCAAGTGCAGGTGTCTGGACTGTTGCTCCAGGTCGGAACGATGAAGCGCTTCGATCCCGGCATCGCCTTTGCGCATCGCTTTATTCAGGAGGAGATGGGACAGCTCCTCGCACTCAAAGCGTGGTACTGCGACTCGACGTATCGTTATACAATGACGGACAATCTTCAGCCTATCCCCATCACAAGCGCCCATGCAAGGCGACCGCTGGGCGATCCGAAAGCGGACAGGCGTCGATACTACCTGCTGGGACACGGCAGCCACCTCGTCGATACCTCTCGCTTCCTGGGAGGGAGCATAGCGCACCTCCAGGCCCGGCTGATCGAAAAATTCGGTGCCTATTGCTGGTTCGTTGACGTAGAGTTCGCCGATGGCAGCGCCGGTCATCTCGATCTGACGATGGCAGTGCGCATGGACTGGCACGAGGGCTTCCAGGTATACGGTGAGCACGGGAGTGTGATCGGCAAGACCTTCAATCCCTGGTATCTGCGTTCCAGCGAGGTGGAGTGCTTCTCGACGCGCGATGAGCAGTATCATCGTGTGCTCGGTGCAGACGCGCATTTCTACAAGCTACAGATCGAGGGCTTTGCGGACACGATCCTGTACGGCGCTCCTATGCGAGGGGCCAGCATAGAAGACGGTGTGGCGGCTGTACGGACCCTTGTCGCGATCTCGCGCTCGGTCGAGAGCGGCGAGTGGGTCTCTCTGGCGGACGTGACGGGGAGCGTGTGATGCAACTTGGGATCTTCGCCAAAACTTTCTCTCGTCCGACGGTCGAGGGCGTCTTCGGCGCCGTGCGCGCATATAAATTGGACTGCGTTCAGTTCAACATGGCCTGCGCCGGTCTATCTCCGCTGCCTGACGTCATCAAGCCATCGCTCGTCGCACGTATTCGCGCGGCGAGCGGAGACGTGGGGATCGCGGCGGTTTCTGGAACATACAACATGATCCATCCCGCTATCTCAGTACGCCATGAAGATCTGCGCCGCCTGCGTGTACTGGCGTCAGCTTGCCGGAGTATGGGAACATCCGTGATCACCCTCTGCACAGGCTCGCGCGATGCCGAAAATATGTGGCGCTGGCATCCCGAGAACGCGTCGCCCCAGGCATGGTCGGACCTGCTCTCCTCAATGGAGTCAGCCCTACGCATCGCCGAGGAGGAGCAGGTGACGCTGGCCTTCGAGCCAGAGCAGGCGAACGTCGTCAATTCAGCCGCGAAAGGACGTGCGCTGCTCGCTGCCATGCAATCTCCGCGCCTGAAAGTGATCATCGATCCGGCTAACCTGATTGTTTCTGCAAATAGACACGAGATGCGTCAGGTGCTCGACGAGGCGTTTGACCTGCTCGGAGAGCATATCATCATTGCCCATGCGAAGGATCGGGGTCCAGATGACGCCTTTCGAGCCGCAGGGGAAGGTATACTCGACTACGATCATTATGTGCACCTGCTTCGATCAATTGCTTTTGAGGGTCCTCTGATACTGCACGGTCTTAGTGAAGCGCAGGTAGATGCCGCGCTGCGGTTTGTGCGGGGCAAGCTCTAATAGGCCTATGAGGCCCGCCGACTAAATTTACAACGCTAAGTTTGGGTGCAATCTGTCTGGGATATGGCAAGGATTCGTTCGCTGGGGCAGCCATTTGGACCGCTCAAGTCGTACATACGTGCAATATTCAATGATGTACAGATGAACTTTTGTACCTTAAAGCTTGAGCCCTTCTATGAGTTGCTCTAAGATCATGCGCCGCAAATGAGTGACTTCATGGACATCGCTCCATTCCTGTGGGCAGCAGCGCACAATCTCAGCGGGTTCCAGTCCACAGTGATAGAGCAGGTAGGCCAGTCGCCGCTCGCGTTCGCTGGGGAGCGTGGCTTGAACCCGGCCCCAGATCTCGAGGTTTTCAGGAGCGCCTTCCAGGTCTCGCTCTCCTGACATGCGCTGGGAGAGCACTCTCGGACGCGAGGAGACCCGCAGCGTCTCCAGGATGGCTCCGTTCAGACTCGCACGCAGGTAGACCAACACCTCCGCAAGCGTCTCACATCGCACCTGCCCCTGGATAACAATGTGCCAAAACCGCTCAAAAGCCAGTTCCACATAATGCTCTTCGCCCTCCCGGCGACAAGCAGCCTCTCTGCTGGGATGACAACGCAGCCAGACCAACACGATCTTGCTCAGGCACTGTTGTAGCCCTGCCCGGGCGTCCTCGTCGCCTTGCATGATCGCACGGCGTGACAGTTCGAGACCATATTCATCAGGGGAAGGCTCTCCACGACGAGAGGCCTGGATTTCCTGTTGGCACAGCTCGACAAGCGCGGAGATGCTCAGTACATGATCCGCCGATGATGGCTCTAGAAAGACAGGGAAGGCTCTTGCACAAGGAAGACTCCGTGAAGCATTTCCCCCGTTGGCGGTGGATATCTCGCTAGCCTCAAACATCATAACCATTCTCCTTTTCCAAAAAGTGATTGTATTAGTACTGGGGTTTGCCCATGATTGGGATATGGCAAGGATTCCTTCATGAGTCAATACGAGTAACGGGGCTGTCATTCCCTGCATCTCGCGGGCATGCACCGTTTTAACGAGGGTGAAGCGTCATAGGCAAGCCGTGGCGAGGGCGGGTTGTCAGCGACACCTGCAATTCAACTGGATGACCGGGGACGAGGCGTAAGGAGTAGCGCTGGGCAACGGTTGCCAGGATGAGTTGCGCCTCCATCATGGCAAAACTATTGCCAAGACAGATGCGTGGCCCACCCCCAAAGGGGAAATAGGCATAGCGCTGACGACCAGCCGAGCGTTCTGGAGTGAAGCGTTCCGGGTCGAACCGCTCCGGCTCCTCCCAAAATGCCGGATGCCGGTGTACCGCGTGCGACATCAGGAAGATGAAGCTATTGGCCGGAACAGGGTAGCCTCCGATCTCGTCATCGGCAATCGTATGGCGGATGATGAAAAAGGCTGGGGGATAGAGCCGCATGGTTTCCTGAATCACCATACGGGTGTAGGGAAGGTCGTCCAGACGGTCAACGGTGGGCGGTTGTCCGCCCAGGACGCGATCCACCTCGTCATGGAGGCGTTGCTCAACCTCGGGATGCTGAGATAAGAGATACCAGATCCAGGTGAGGGTGGCAGAGGTGGTTTCATGTCCGGCAAGCAGGAGTGTCATCACTTCGTCACGCACTTGCTGATCGTTCATCCCCTCGCCTGTCTCCTCATCTCGTGCCGCCAGCAACATCGAGAGCAAGTCCCCCGTTTCCATACGTGAGTCGGTGAGGTGTTTTCGCCGCTGGCTGATGATGTCATAAACCACCTGATTTAACGTCTCTAGCCCGGCTTGCACACGACGGTTACCTGGTGTGGGAACCCAGAGTGGGGGAAATGGGACAAAGAAGTATTTCGTGAGTTGAGGAAGGATCGTCGTAAAGGTATGGCCGACGAGATCAACATCATTACTCAAGTCCAGGTTGAAGAGTGTCAGGCCAGCAATGCGCAGGGTGAGGCGCGTCATTTCCTGCGGAATATCCAGCGGCTGCGAACCGGCATCCTGCCAGCGTTGGAGCATCGCAAGCGTCGCATCGGTCATGATCGTGCCGAAGTGCTCCAGGCGCTTGTGGTGGAAGGCGGGCTGCATGAGCCGTCGTTGATGCAGCCAGGACTCGCCATTGTTAGTGAAGAGTCCGTTGCCGAAGAGGGGCCTGGCCGAGTTCAGCAGCGGTGACTGTTTGTTGTAATTGCGATGATGATCATGCAGGACGTACTTCACATAATCGGGGTGATAGAGCAGATAGCCAGGCCACAACAAAAAGCGGATACGAACAATGTCTCCGTAGCGCTGCCACATCTTCAGGGCAAAGCCCTCAGTATCGCGCGCAATCGCTGGCGCACTCCCAAGTGGTGGAAGGCTACGCGGACCGGGAGGTTTCCTCGGGCCCCCTCCTGGCTTCGTTTCTGGTGCAGTAGGGATCATTTGCGACATGGATGAAACTCCTTTGGGATTGTCTTCACCTCAAAACAATTCTCTCTACGAAATTGCCAAAGCAGGCATATGGCGTGGAGAGAACAGCGGTGAAAAGCGCCCCGGAATTGTCCGATTTCCGTTCACAGAATCTTCTGATTTACATTAACTGTCAAGAGGTCAACCCTATGAGCACCTAAGTGGTATACTACTGGGTCCAGACCTCTGTACCTTACCCTCCACCTGAAGCGGCTTGGTATTAGGCTTCAACGAATTGCTCGACGTCCTCCAAAACGGAGATCGTGACGATGACGTCCAAGGGAGAAGACCAATCAGCGTGAAGATGAAATTCCACACCGCCAGAACTACCCTCGGGATCGTGGGGGCCGATATTGGTTACGTAGACATTTGCTTCACCTAGAAGAGGTCTACTTGCCCCCACTGCATACTCTGCTGCAGTGATCACGACCGCAGAGTTCTTCTGGATCGGAGGCCAGTTAAAGTTTCTGCGTACTCTCCCTTGCACGCCTCGATAAAGAATACGGATTGAGCGAGCCATGTTGTCATTCTCCTTTACTTGAAGTGCTGTTCAATAAAAATCGTTCAATAAACACAGTATGTCTTGGGTCGATCTGCGATGTTAGGTCTTTTTGTCCTTTATGCAGTTCTACCTTCACGTAAGCGGAACCATATTCAATTTTGTAGGTTGGGCCTGAGTCCCAGAAGTATCACCTCCTTTGTGGCAGCAACGGGATTGTCAGTATTAATGACATTGAGGTCCTTGTGGTTCTGAACCGTCTGCTTTCGACCGTCAGGCCAATGCCGCTTGCTGAACTGCTTGCATAGCCGCTGCGTAGTCTGGCTCACGCAACTGATCGACGACGTACTCGGTGTAGACGATGTGGTCATTGCGATCAAGCACAAAGACGGCCCGCTGGAACAGACGCCGCTCTTTGAGCCACACGCCATAGTCCAGGCCAAACTGCTCACAGTGCTGAGCAGAGAGCACCTGATGCAGCACGCCCGTGCTGTCCTGGAAGTCAGCTTGCATCTGGGGCGAGTCCCTACTCACGGTATAGATGCAGGCATTGGGTGGCAATGCTGGGCACAGGGCTTCCCACTGGCGCGTCACGCGCTGGCAAAGCGGGCGTTGCAGGCTGTTCACCACGCTCAGCAGACGGACCTGCCCAGTTGAGTCAGCCAGCGAGATCGTGCGCACGGCCTGATCCGCCAGATCCAAGTAATCGAGACGGAAGTCGGGGGCCTGATCGCCTACTTGTAGGTGCTTGCCCATAGCCGTGAGTTGCTCATCGTTAGCGAAGGCCTCGCCGATGCGTTCTTCCATGCGCTCGTGCTCCTCGCTCTCGTTTCGCCTGTCGCCTTTCTGCTCATAAGTCTAGTGTGTAGTGGCTGAGAATACATCGTCAGAATTGAGGAATTCTTGTCAGGAGAAGGAAGCAAGAGTCACGGAGGGCACCTCCTCAGTTCTGAGGAGGCGGCTGTGATGGGATGAGGAGATGCCCAGTGCATGGAAAGGAATACTGACGGGTGCCGTAAGCCATGCCAGGAAATCATCGCTGAAGGTTGGAGCAGCCTTACAGCAGGCGCTGTTCCAGAGCATAGCGGGTCGCTGCGGCCCTGGAGGTGACCCCCAGCTTGCTGTAGATCGAGCGCACATGCGAATTGACGGTCACCAGGCCGATGACGAGCCGTTCGGCGATCTGCGCGCTGGTCAAGCCCTGTGTAAGCAGTCGCAGTACGTCCATCTCTCGTGCCGTCAGGTCGGTGGGAGAGGTCAGCGAAGGTGGTTGCTTAGCAGCAGGAACTGGTTTAGACAGAGAAGCCTGGCGCAGCCCAGCGACTGCTTGCTCTGGTGTCATAGTGCGTCCCTCGGTCCATGCAGAGGTGAAGGCTTGCTCTCCCAGATGCGCCCGGGCAGTGGCCACCGCCCGCTCATAGCCGACACGATCAACAGGCGGCACGGGGGAAGAGCTGTTCTTTCGCGCAGCGCTTCTGCTGCTCCCCACAGCTGCCCAGCCCATGTCAGCTCTCCCTGCGCCGCGATCACTCCCGCCAGCCCCTCCAAATTGTACGGGGTGAGATACTTGTCGCCTAGTTCCAGTGCGATCTCCAGGCTCTCCTGATACAAGCTGCAGGCGGCTGTCATATCATTGCGCTGTGCTTCGACCCGACCTCTGGTATGAAGCACCCAGGCGACTCCTTCTCGGTCCCCGATCCCTCGAGCAATTGCCAGACTCTCCTGCATTAGGCACTCTGCTTGGGCCGTCTCAGCCAAACTCAGGGCAACCAGTGCAGCAAGCCAGAAGCTACGCGCATTCCAGTACGGGGAACCTAGCTTGGTGATGATCGTCTGTGCTTCCTCGAGCCGATGACGGATGGTTTGGATAGCCGCTACATCAGCTACGGAGAACCACCAGAGTCCAGTTGCAGAATCGATGAGGGTGGCCGCTACCCCTAGATTGTTACCTGCTTTTCGATAGAGCAGAAGTGCCTCTTCGAAGAGGCACTCTGCCCTGGCAAGCTCTCCATGTCGGGCAAACATATTCGCCAAAGTGCAGAGCGCATCGGTAACTTTTCCCGGCTCGCTCACCTGCCGCATGAGCGTTACCTGCTCCTCAGAGAGTGTGATGGCCTCGGTCACCTTGCCTCTCCTCCAGGCGAATTCAGCAAGCAAGCCAAGGCAATCGGCGATGCCGCGTGTGTTCCCCCGTTCTCGGTAGAGGGCCAAGCAAGACTCGGCCATCCCCGCTGCCCGCTCATAGTCGCTCTGATGAAGTGTCACATTGGCACCTGCCTGTAAGACCCTGGCACGGAGGGAGACGTCGGCCTCCTCGCTTCTGGCGAAAGTTCGCTCCAGGAAAGTGCGGGCTTCACTGTAGTGGGATCGCGCCCACCAGAATGGCCAGAGTGCGGCACTCAAGCGCAAGGCGATGTCCCTGCGCTTTGCTGCCTGTTTGTCTACCACATCCTCCAGTGCCCACTCCAGAGCCGCACGCAGGTTGTCGTGCTCTCGTTCCAGCCGCTCTACCCATACCACTTGGTGAGGTCCTTGTAGCTCTGGCTCTGCCTGCTCTGCTAGCATCAGGAAGAAGTGCGCATGCGCCGCTTGGGTGCCCTGCAGTTCCCCGGTAGCGGCAAGCATCTCCAGCCCATACTCACGCAGGGTTTGCAGCATCAGGAAGCGCGGCTCTGCTCCCTCCTGCTCAGTCTGTTGAAGCAAACTTTTGTTAAGGAGTGATGCTACTCCTTCCAACATGTGCCCCGGTCCGTCACGTAGAGCAGCACAGACCGCCTCTATCGCTTCCAATGTGCGCAACCACCGACGAACATCGAGAGCCGCCGGAAGAGGCGCTGCTCCTGGGCACTGAGCAACTCATAGCTCCAGGTAAGCGTGTTGCGTAAGGTCTGCTGCCGAAGAGGAAGATCACGTGTGCCTTCAATCAAGACGTGCAGCCGGTGATTCAATCTCGTGAGCAGCGCCTGTGGTGGGAGCAGCTTGATGCGAACTGCCGCTAGTTCGATGGCCAGCGGCAACCCATCGAGTTGGAGACAGATCGCGGCAATGGCCGCGGCATTGTCTGTCGTCACGTGAAAATCGGCTTGGATGGCCTGTGCCCGTTGAAGAAACAGGTTCACCGATGGAACGCGTGCGAGCGATTGGTCATCTGGGAGGTGCTTGAGATCTGGGAGTGCGAGGGGTGGGACGACACATTGGTGTTCGCCACGCAGGCGCAACACTTCCCGGCTCGTCACAAGAAGCTTGAGATCGGGGCAGGCTTCCAACAGTTCTGCAAGCAGGGGTCCAGCCTTGATGACGTGTTCAAAGTTGTCCAGGACCAGGAGCCGTTGCTTGTCCCGCTGAGAAATCTTGAGTAGGTCCAGTACCGGCTGAGTGCCGCTCTCCATGAGTCCTATACTGTGAGCGATGGCCGGGATGACGAAGGCGGGATCGCCGAGGGGAGCCAGGGAGACAAAGGAGACGCCATCGGCGAAGTCGTGTACCAGATCCTGAGCGACCTCAAGCGCCAGGCGCGTCTTGCCTACGCCCGCCGTACCAGTGAGGGTGAGCAGGCGCACATCTGGGCGTAAGAGCAACGCCTTGATCGCCTGAACCTCGTGCTCACGGCCAATCAGCGACGTGAGGGGGACAGGCAGGATAGGGGCGACGAGCTGGATGTTATTATCTGGAGGAGGCTCTGGAAAAACGATGAGGTTGTCCTGCATATCCCGTCCCTCCCTCATGTCCAGGCGATGGTCTCGACGGCCTGCTGCAAATCGTGCCTGGTGCCTTCGCGCAACCAGTGCTCATAGCAAGCCAGAGCCTCAAGGCCTGCGTGCGAGAGTGATGGATGGGCCGTTCGCTTCATGTACTGCCTTATCTTGTCCTCGTGCCAACAACCTTAGCAGAAGTGCCTTGCGAGGGATATCGGGAACGTTAGCAGAAAAAAGTCCTGAGAAATTGCCTCATCGACTTCCACATTGTTATAGTAGCAGAAATCAAGAGAAATGTATAGATCTTTTGAGAAAGCATGTAGAAAGGGACAACATGATACCTGTTGGTAAATGAGTAGCCATCTACATAGGAAACCCCTTCTTTACGGGCGCGCGCACGAGCAAGACCGCGCACGGAGCATGGTCAAGCACAAAACGCGCTACGTGCCCGACCGATCTGGGGCCGAGCGTTGGACCGTCGCTTTGTGGTGAACGTGGGCAGATCACGATCAGGTCCGCGTTCCACTCAGCCGCGAAATTCACGATCTCGCGCTCCGGTCGTCCTTCCCTGCGTATCGTCTCCGCGCCTGGGAAATAGCGTAGCCCCTCGTCAAGAATCTCCTGGGCGCTGCTCTGCTCAGCCGCGCGCATCTGTTCACGGCGCGCTGGACCGAGTTTGTGCGGGCGCAGAAAACGTTCGCGCTGTAGCCCTATATCTTCGTGCGGCCCGCTATCGATTACATAAAGCAGCCCTATAGTGAGCTGTTCCGAAGGTAGAAAAGCGGTGACAGCATGGCTTATTCGTTCGGTATTGCTTCCATCCAGACAACAGAGTAGACGCATACCAATCCTCCTTGACTTGATGCTTGTTATGGCAACAACAGCCAGATAGTCAGCGCACCCGCCAGCAGCATCAGTGGCGTCACGATCACGCCGACCTTGAAATAGTCCAGCCCCGACACATCGATATTGCGGCGGCGCAGGATCAGCAGCCAGAGCACTGTTGCCAGCGATCCCACCGTCGTCAGATTCGGTCCCAGATCGCAGCCGAAGATCGTTGCCGCCACAAAGCCCAGGTGCACAGAGGGCGACACATGCTGCACACCGCCCAGGGCTGAATTGAGCACAACCGCCATCGGCACATTATTGATAAGATTGGTTCCTGCCGCCGCGCCCAGCGTGCCCACCAGCACCGATCCGAAGCGCGTGTTGCCGGAGAGGTGCAGCAGCAACTGCCCGAACCAGGTGGTCAGGCCGGTATCCTCCAGTGCGCGCACAACGACGAACATGCCCGCGATAAAGCCGAAGATCGACCAGGAGATCTGCTTCCCCATATTCAGTATCGTCGCCAGTTTCCAGCGCAGTGCCCCGCTAAGCAGCAGCAGGGCACCGCTCAAGGCGACGAGCGAGAGCGGAATCATCGTCGCCGAAGCAATCACATAGGCGATCGCGACCAATACCAGTATAGTACACGTATAGCGGAAGTAGCCCTGGCTTTTAATCACCGTCTCCAGGCCCGGCAGGCGTTTGATATCGAAGCGCCCACGCAGGTGTCCGCGATAGAGCAGGGAAAAAACGCCGACATTAATAGCAATAACGACAAGGCACGGAACAGTAAGCAGGCGCGCAAAGGTAAAGAGATCCGTCGGGAAGCGTGAAAGCACAATGATGTTGATAGGATTGCTCACGGGGAGCAGGAACGAGGCCGTATCGGCGATAAACGTGCAGGCAAAGAGAAAAGGCAAGACCGGCAGACGCAGACGTGTGACAAGCGTGTAGACGATGGGATGCATTTCGTGGTTCGGTCTCCTTCTTCTATTCCAAACTGGTGCATAAAATGCCAATCTGACCAGGTAACATGTTTAGGAATGTCGCTATATGTCCACCCTTCCCGCTCTGCTCCTAGTTTGAGTGCTTCTTGTCTGATGCTTACCCAACTTTTATCTGGTAGCTGTTCCAGCAATATCTCGCGTGATGCGTGGGGGTACTGTGTCCTGATGATCTCCTGTTCTTCCTCTGTCCAGTTGGGCATTGCGCCACGTCGCCTGAAAATATACAACGTATCACTTTCCCATTGCGGGTGTGACCATTGAATGTTCAAGCTTACCCAATGGGTTGCAACAACCTCAAGAACCGCCTGTCTGACAAACAGATTGATAAACTCCTTTCGCACACCAAAGGGCTTGTTCGGCCAAACAGGGATAAGCCTTTGGAGTTCTGTCTGAAAATCTGCAAATTTCCTCGCAACTTCGAGCTTTTCCTCTTCCTCTGGATTTGGCAGCTTTGCAGTAAGTTCTGTGGCGAGTTTATTCAGTTTTGCGGCACGCTTTTGGAGGCGTTCAATATCTGGCGCTGCCTCTTCTTCTAACCGCTTTTTGAGTTCTTCTCCGTCCACACTTGGGTCGGCTGCTTGCGCTTCCTGGATTTTCTCCTTGATCTGTGTGCGGATAGCTAATTTTTCATCAAGAATTGCTTCTTGCTGCCGTTCGATTTCTGCAAGCTGACTGGTAAGTGACTCGATCAGTGAGACTTGCCGTTGGGTTGACTCGGCAATCCAGCGCCGGTACTCATCAAAATCGTGGGTTTCTTGCAGCCGTTCAAAAAACCGTTGCGTGAATGCGTCATCTATCACGCTTACTTCAATTCCTGTATCTACTCTCCGCAGTACCTTTTGTGGCAGAATGTGCACATAGCGACGTTCGTTTTCATCCATGTGGACGTGAACGGAACCGTTTGTTGCTGCTATTCTCTCTTTGAGAAGTCCTGCCTGCTCAGCGGTCTGCCTCTGATAAAATCGGCGTTGTTCCTGTTTGCGGGTTCGCTGAGTGTTTTTTTCTCCATCAACAGTATACTCGGACAAATGATTGAAAGCATACCAGAAGAGGTACTCATGCTCTTTATCAATAATCGGTTCGTGGTTGTTCCTGCTCACAATATCTCCCTGGACTATCCACCAGCCAAGGTACACCGGGTTGGTCAGCAACGTCTCTAAGCCATGCCGTGTGATATGATACCCGCCTGGCACTTGTTTCCGGCGACACCTAACAACACATCGCGGATCTACTGTTTGGTCAAATAAAGGGAACACAAAAGGCATCGCTTCGAGTTCTCGGCATAAGACGAGAAAGTTCCCTTCCAGTTCATAGAACCGCACAAAAATCCAGAGAATTATTGTTGCATGCGGTTCGTAGAAGATAAACTTGCGATAGGTTGGGCTAAGTTTTTGATAGTCCACAATATAGCCTGAAGGCACCGCGCCTAAGCCTGCGTACAATCCTTTGCGAGTTTTCCTGAGCCTGGCAGCGTGTAACAGCCCAATTTGTTGGGGAATGTACTCTGCTGCCCACTCTGCCAGGAAGCGAAACATCTTCATGTGCATCCGGTTATTGAAGTTAAACACCATACCGTCTGCGGTGACAAGCAAACAGTCATGTTCTTTGCACACATTGGCAAAGACGTTATACTGTACGCCGGTATCGTCTCGAAACAGCCTGCTGATTTGGTAGACAAGAACTGCTTTTATCTGCTCGCGTTTAATACACTCAACCATTTCTTGTAAGTCTGTTCGCTGATCAATACGCAAGGTTCCTGAGACTCCCAAGTCAGCATCGAACAGTCGCCAGTGTCCCTCTTGTACGCCTCTGGTAACAAGCCATGAAGCGAGATCGTCTGTCTGCATCTCTGTTGACTCGGTATACTGCAACACTTGGGCGGGCGTGCTTTGTCTGGCGTAAATGCCCCACATGACATCAAGGGGAATTGGTGTATACCAGAGGTCATTCTGTTCTGGTTGCTGGCGTGGCTGAAATCTGTGTGTTACTGCTACCATTAGTGCGTATCTCCTTTGCTGTGATAAGCCGAATGAACGCTTTACAGATGCGTTCAATCTCACTATCTGATAACGTCGGTTGGTTCAGAACACGAGGTGGGGTGTGGGTGCTGGTCTGCAAGCCAACTCTTGCCAGACGGGAGGGTGCTGTTCTCTGTTGGTAGCAGGAACGCACCCGCTTTTCTCTTCTTGTCCCTCTAAGTATACCCCGAACTGAGACATTTGTGCTAGTCTTCCTGAGATGAATTGCCACGCGCTACGAGACAAGATACAAAAACTGCACGCTGATGCGCTGCGGGTCTATCGGCAGGCTGTCTTTACCGTCGAAGCGTTGGAGGTGGATGCTCGCCTGTGCTATCCCCTCTCCCTTCGCCAGGGTTGCTTGTGCCTGCTGCTGGCTCTCCCCTGCGAGGTGGCGGGTAAGCTGTGTTATGTGCGCCTGGGTGAAACGGTAGATCCAGGTACCGGAGAGGGAGACTGTCAAACGAGCCGTCTGGTTGGTGTACGTTGAGCCGTTTACGGTTACCTGCGTTGTTCCTGCCTGTTCATACCTGGTCAGGTTGGCGCTGCGTGTGAGCGTACTGGTTGCCACCTGATTGAGTGAGTCGGTGAGGTAGGCAACACTCCGACACGTTTGGGTGACGGAAACAGTGACGCGTGCGCCTTCACTTCCTGCCTCTGTGCTGCTGTGCGTGCGCGGGCTGCACAGGGGGGTAACAAGCTGCTCTCCTGGCCGTATCTCTTTGTGGAGCGCTGCGCTTGCCTGGGGCGTGAGACTTCCTAACAAGTCGCTTGCGGCATTGTGAATATCACTTGACTGAATGAAGCTGTACGATCTGGCGTCTTGTCCACCGGAAAACGCGCTGGTATTGGTTGCCGTGACAAATTGGCTGCCACAACAACGGGTGTCAATGGTGTGGGCTGCGATGTTTCCCGCGCTTCCCGCTTGGATGACGTGCGCTTGGGTTATGCCTATCCCAAACGAGGGCGGTACTGCTGCCTGAACAATGACGGGAGTGTCCGTTACTACCGTCACACTTTGGAGGGAAAAGCTCGTCCCTGCGGATATGGTATAGCTTTGTGAGTCGGCATTGTAAAACGTGAGTACCCCTGCTGCGCTGGTGGCGTCGTCGTGTGCGTGGCCTGTTGCGGGGACGGTCTTACTCTGCGTCAAGCTGCTATGTGCTAAACTTCTTCCTTGTACCTGTCCTGCGTTGGGGCTCTGTGTAATGGGAAAGGTCGTATCGGTATGCAGTGTTCTTTCCTTCGGAACTATGGTAATGGTTGCCTGTGCGGTCAGTGGTAAGAGAAACACATAACTGAGGCTTCCTGTTCCAAACAGCATGAAGACAAGCACAAGCGGGATAAGGAGTAACAGGCGTTCCCTCTGGTGTCCTGGTGCTGCTGGCGCTGGCTCGAATGCGTGCGCCTGCGCTCCTTCCTGCGGTTCTTCTTTGGTCTGCGGTACGGGAGGCGTTTCGGTGACGGGCGTTCCCTGCTCCTTTGGTGCGGGCGGCTTACTGTCAATGGTGTTGATGTCAAGGGGATTGGTCCCGATGTTTGGCACAAGGAGCACCGCTCCCCCTTCTAAACGGTAGAGATCAACATCAAGAACGGTACGCTCCTCTGTCCCCTCCTGTGTGGTGGTATCCTGCCTGTTGCCGTCGCTGTGTGCGAGACCGGCAAGGATCAGTGCTTCTACCTGCTGTTCAATATCGTTTGTTTGCTCGGCCATTGAGTCTCGTCCTTCCTATTGGTTGGGTGCTGGCGTAAACGTACCGTCTCTGTGGTTGAGAAAAAGAAATCTCCCGTCGCCAATGTGCAGAACCATATCCGGCAAGCCGTCATTATTCACATCTGAAAATGTGAGTGTTACCGGCGTTACGTCCTGCCCGTCGCCGATGAGTGTTGGTCCAACGTAGATTTTACTTTTGCGTGCGTCCCCTCCTGGTATCTCGATGACTTCAATGTGTCCATTGAGGTTCAGCGCGATAAAGTGACTTGTGGGAGTACTGCCGGTGCCGTGCCCGACGTTTGCATTAATTTGAAACGTCCGGGGGCGTCCGTACTGCCAGTCGTCCCGCGTCACAAGCCACCAGTGGGCAACCGTCGTGAACGCTACCCAACCAGCGATCATTACCAGTATGACAACCCCGAGCCAGAAAAGCCCGTGCAAACGGGGTAATCGTCGGCGTTGCTGCCTGGGTACCTCTTCGGTTTCTCCGGCGGCTGTTCCAGGTGGTGGCAGCTCGTACACGGTGTCATCGTGTTGGGGTACCAGCGGCTGCGGCTGGCGTTGTGACCTGGGGGCTGCCCTGTGGGGCGGTAGAAGCTGCGCGGCTTGCTGGTAATTCTGCGGTAACGTGTCTAATTCGTGCTCGGTGACGCGCATTGCTGTACCGTCGGTAAACGGGATGACATACGTCGTTTCTATTGGCCTGTAGCGCAGAACACTCCGGGGGGTAGCACTGACACAATCTTCTTCCTGGGTTTGTCGGGCTGGTGGTAGACTGCCCTGAAAATGTGCGTCTCGCTCGTCCTGGGTCGCGCTCCGGCGTTTGGGAATACGCTCCCCTCTGGTGTAGGAGTGTACTGCGTGTTGCTCCGGTAACGGTTGTCTGCTCATGGCTGTACCTCACGGTCTTTTGTATGCGGGGTACATAAAAACGGCTGCGCGTTTCGTAGGACTAAGGGCGTACACAGTGGACAATAACCATGCATGCCGCACAGAGGACATACCTTTACGCCGGGATTGTCGGTTACGTGCCAGGAATGCCCGTAGGTTTGACAACGTACGGGTATCTGCTGCGCCTCTTGCAGCACATATGCACCCTCTCCGGCAGAGGTTAACAGCCGGGTCACGTCTTCTCTTCCCTGCTGACAGATACAGAGCGGGTTCGGACAACAAGGACGTTTCAATGAATGAATGTAGTAAATAGGTATCTGCTGGCGCGGGGTTGCCGTGTCGGTCTCAAAGCGCGCGACGAGCGGATATGCCGAAAAAGATATACCGAACGGGTCGAAACCTTGCATGTGGCTCACTCCTCGTTTATTGACAGGCAAGGCTATCCGTGGCATACTGTGCGTAGACCTTTAGCCTGTCCTGGCAGCAAAAACAGCAGAGTAAGCTGTTCTGCTGCCACGTGGTACGTAACACTCTACAAGGACGGTCAGTTTTTTATGTTATGAACTGCCTAGCTTGTCAGGCGACAGTTCGCAACATATCAGAAAAAAGGTCTGTGTGGGGACGCCTGGGGGTTACTCTAGGCGTTTCTGCATCACCTCCTTACCAGCGTACCTGTAAGCCATCAATATCCTGCACGCGGATGGTTTGGCCTAGCGCATCGGTAAGCGCCTGGGCTATTGCTCTCGCTGTTTTGACATAAATCCGTTGCCCGCCTTCTGCGTTGCGGATTGTTTGATCGTCTACTCCTGCGGCGCGTGCAAGTTCTGTGACACTCATAGGTACGCTCTCCCGTAACTCTGTTAATGTCATTGGGACAACTCCTAAGATACATGATCTCTAGGAAGTATACCCGAACTTACGAGAAAGTTGAAGTGATCTTGAGGCTAATTTTTGCGGTTTTTAATGCGTAGAGAAAAATTTTAATGTTTCTCCACATATTATAGAAAGTATGTTCTATATTTATCGTTCGTTTCGTTGCCTGCGGGTAACTGGCGGCTCTTCCGGCGGTTCATCATCTTCCTGCGGCTTACTAAACTGCTCCTGCCGGAGTTTTATCTCTTCTTCTACTTTTGCCCTTTCTCTTACATAACCATTGTCAATATTCTGCTGTTTAATGCTGTCCAGACGCTCTTGTAGCGCCTTGCCTTGCAGACCTGCTTCCGGCCTGAGCGTTCTGATCGTATGCTCAGTTCGTCCGGTTTCTGTGGAAATCTTCACCTGCGCTGTGAAAACAGGCAAATTGGTAAGCTGAGACGCAACCTCATTGTGCATATCCGCATAGGTTCGCTGCGGATGCATGATGGTTTTACGCGGGATCGTGATTTTTTCTGACTCATGTGTGAGGTAGGTGATATGCGGCTGTATGCGCTTCACCATCCGCTTTTGTCCCGTGCCAACCAGAATGGGATCGGTTGCCAGTCCCTTACATAAGATAACAAGATTACTGATGAAATCCCGCGCACACCCGGCTCCTTGATCTGCCCACTCACTTATACGGTTCTGGAATTGAGTCCTCTCATACTCATATTCCTTTTGCTCAGGCTTGTAGACTTGGGAGACACATCTTTTTAATTCAAAGCAGAACGCAGAATATGAAGGAGCCACATTATCATTGTCTACGATACGCTGTATTAGGGAAGCCAGAGAGTGATACAGTGTTGCATCAGGCTCATGTTGCTGAGACCATCCAATGCGCCAATAATAGTCACTAACATTCTCATACACTCCAAACCAGCCTATATATCCTGAAAGCGTAAGCACGATCTTCTGTATCCGTGCCGTCAGTTCAGAAGAATATTCAACTGCTACCCGCTTTTCCATCACATCAACCAGGAGTCTATTTATAAGCGTCTTTCCTTCCTGTACTTCATGAAGAAGATAGTACGAACGATTGTATGTGATTTTTTTCTCGTTGAGAGGAGAGGGGAAAAGTTCACCCTTTATCGTACCTTTACGCACTAGCTGCACTTGATCAATTGTTGGGATTGCACCTGTTCTTCTCTCTACTGCTTCAACGAGAGGAGCAAGCATCGCTTGCGTGACTTTTCGCACACGTACACTTCCATGCGAACCTCGTACCAGATGGTCAACAGGGTTTTGCGAAATCTCTTGTATCTCTTCTTCCACCTCGACCTCCACCTGCTCTACTTTTTTCTCATGCCGCTGTGGTCTGAGTACCTTAATCCGCTCTGGTTCAATCTCTTGTTCCCACGCCTCTTGCGGAACAATGTCAAACTCCCCTGCTAACCCATTCGCATCAACGCTGTTCACTTTAAACACGACCAGGTTGGCAACGCTTCTGGTTCGGTCTTTCAGGTTGGCATCTAATGTTTCGTTTTTCGAGTCTAATTGCCCTCTGTTTTGATGCGCGATGGTTGTGGCAATGCCAAACTTGCGGGCTTCTTCCAAAAGCGTTGCGAAATCTTCGGTCGCAAACCGCTGAAACTCATCCGCATAGAGGTTGAATTGCCGCCTCTTGTTTGCCGGACGCGCATACGCAGCGTTTAAGAAAAGCGCAACGAACATTGAACCAATCAGACTGGAGACGGAGGGTAGCTGGGCACTCAACTTGACCAGGAGGATTTTTCCCTCATCCATAATGCTTTGCAGATCAATCGTTGTGCTTTGCCCGACGATAGGACGGCTTAACGGGAGTAAAAACTCGTCTACTCTTCGCAGCGTTGAAGAAATTTCATAAATTTGATCGGCTGGTTTTTTCTGCTCATGATGCCGCCAGAACCGTTGCACATCACTATCGATAACATTCGCGACCAGTTTTTTTCTCCATTCTCTGTCTTGCAGGAGCAAGGGGATATCAGCCATTGTGTAGCCGGGGTTGGCGATGAGGGTACGGGCGCAGTTTGTTAAATATTCCAGTAAAAGAGGGGTGTCATGTGAGACGCCTAAGAGCTTTTCAAAAATATGCCGCACCTTGTCAACGACAATCTGCACAGCTTTCGGGCTGTTGGGATTGCTACAGGTAAACAGATTGAGTCCGAACGGATAGTCCTCGTCTGCAATATCAAGATAGATTACGTCTTTTTCCCGCTTTGAGGGAAGACGGGATAGGACTGCATTGGTTAAATCGCCGTGCGGATCAAGCAGAGCAACTCCCCTGTCCTGATTAATATCCTGGATAATCAGGTTTTCAATCAGCCCTGATTTACCCGTGCCTTGAATGCCGATGATGTATAACCCCTGTCTGCGTGAGGCTTGGGGGAGGTCAATATAATTGTCTGTTACTATCTGTCTGCCAAACTTGTCTATTTGTACTTCTCTGCCTAAGCGCGACTGGCCTTGCGGTGGCTGGTATCTGTCAGGCTCTAGTATTGCCTGCTGCAATGGTGGCTCATTCTGCTCTTCTCGTACATATGGGGTATCCTGCTGACTGAGAAACAGAGCATTTTCATCCAGACCGGCCTGGATAGGTTCACCCGTGTCGTCGTCCTGTCCGGGAATATCAGGCTGCGTGTCTTCAGGTTGAGCAGGTTCATGCCCAGGTTGTCTAAAGTATGAGCCAATAGGTTTTCTTGGTCTCTGTTCAGCCTGCTCATTACCCGGATTTCTTAAATAACTGCCAAGGGGCTTACGCGGTCTATGCTCACTCACTCAAGTCTAATTCCTCTTGTATAATACTTCTCCCGCTTGTAATAATGTCGCTTGTATGCTATAAGGCGGCTACCGATGCAGAAAGAGGTTAGAAAGCCGATTGGTAGCTATCTTCGTAACTTTCAACATGAACCCTCACGGCAACATCTAAGAACACCGTTAGGTAGCTATTGGCGTAGGCCGGAAGGTCAACCAACTGCTTTCAAGGCAGGCAAGGTTATTTTTAGCTACCTGCGTAACTTCCGACATGAACCCTCACGGCATCATCTGAGAAGGCCGATTGGTAGTTACTGGCGTAAACCTCAAGCTGCATAAAACAGGTTTCTTATTGGGGCTTTCTTAGGTAGCTGCCTTGTGGCTTTCTTGCTGCTTTCTGAGGCGTTGAGCTTCCATACGAACGTGCTACGTCGCTGCCTGCTATAGCATAGGCTGCTGTTGCGGCGGCGGCTGCGGTAGATGGCACTGACGCGCCTTCAAAGTATACTACCCATTCGGTTTTTTCTACGCCGTCAAAATACTCAGGGTCAGAAAGCTCAAGCGAGTATACGTACTCATTGGTTTTACGATCTACCCGCTTTAGAACAACTGTTGCGCCTTGCATCGTTGCGAGTGATGCCGTTGGAACTCCTGAACTTCTGCCCTCTTTCTTATCCCGCTCTGCTATCTTCTCTAAATACGCTCCGACAAATGTTGAAGTAAAAAGCCTCTGCATTTCAGGCTTCCATTGTGTTAGTTGTTTCTCGTAGTCTGACTTATAGTATATACTATCATTAAACCAGGCGGTAAAAATATACTCGGCTGCTTTCATTGCGCCTTGTGGCTCACGATAAACAGCGTGGGGATAATCCGCCATTGCTGTATCCACACCTTTACCCGTTGCTGCGCTTACAATTTCTTTTCTACCCGAAGTTTCTTGAGGGTTAACATTGCTTGCTGCTGGCATAGTAAGTTACTCCTTTCCTGTGAACGCTCGCGGTTACACTTCCTTACTGCTGAAACTATACAATTACTTCATCCACAACCGCAAGAAAAAAAACGGATATATTTTGCTTTCGGAGCGAAAATCAAAAAATAACCCTGTTGCTTCTTGGTATGCCTTGTCAATCTATCAAGTTTTGTGGCTAACTAGAAAGCAGAAATTACGAACATTCGTTTTACCAGAAGATCGGGGTGTTTCGTGCACGCAACCAAACAAGCAGAGGAACGTCAAACCCGGAAGAAGCAGCCAACCTTTGTCATCACACCCGTTCACGATCTGCTGCTTCGCAATCTGCATACGTTGCAACGGGCAACAGCCGAACAGTTGACCAGGCTGAATTACAAAATGGGCATGCTCACGACGGTCAAGGCTCGGCTCAAGGACTTGAGCGATAACCGGTACGTGCTCCCCCTCTCCCATCCGTCTATCAGACTCCCCTACATGTACGCGCTTGATCGCAAAGGATTGCAGTACCTGCACACGCAAGGCGTTGATGTGCGCGAGTACTTTCGCCCCTCGCAGGAAGAAGACAGCGCAAAAAACTTTCTCTTCCGGGAGCATATGCTGGCAATCAGCGATATCCTCATCCATTCCCTGCTCTTTGTGAAGACTGAGCCGTCGTATCGCATTGAAACGATGCTGCATGAGCGGGTGTTTAAGAATAATCCGATGAAGGCAACCTCCACGAGAAACAATAGAGACGAGACAAAAACCATCGTGCCGGATGCCTACCTTGCGTTTATCCATACTAAAGCAGACGGCAAAGAGGAACTCATCCCTGTGCTTGTGGAACTGGATCGGGGCACTGAGGATCAGAAGTTTTTTCGGAAACGTCTCAGAGCCTACAGTGTTTTTCTCAAAAGCCGCGCTTTTAAATCCCTCTTCACTATCGAAAACATCACCGTCGCTTTTGCCACCACCAAAGATCACCACCGCGTCAGGCAGATGCGTGAGTGGGCGGCAAAAGAGTTTGCCTCTACCAATGAACCGAGCTGGTTAGCAAACTTGTTCCTCTTTACTGCCCTGCCGGAAAACATGGGTGAGAGTGAGCCGCGACACCTGTTTCTTGATCCGGTCTGGTACACTCCCTCAGACGATGAGAGCCCGGTGAGTTTGCTTGGGGAGTAGTGGATGACCTCAAACTGCAAATTGATCTAATAACCGCATGAGTAAACTTGCTAAGCTTAAGTACTCGGTTGCTCTCACCGGATCGTTTAAGATAACATTAGCATGCGCTTTTTTGTTGCGTATGCCAACTATTCCTTTGAATAAAAACATCATCCCCTGTTGTTCATCCTTATCTTCAATAGTTTGCAACAGGTTAAACTTTATCACTGGATTTTGGGGAGTGAAAGCTTTATTCATGAGATCGTCAGCTTTCGTATATTCCTGACCGGTTTTATCCTGAACAATACTCTTGACCTCTTTTATCACCCGCTTAAATGCTTCTTCTACCGCCTGGGCATAGTGCTTATTTTCGTAGAGCCTTAAGGCGACAGTCTTGATTTCTTGGTGAAAATCATATGCCTGTAATGATGCGGAACGAGACAGTGCAACAACAGGCTCTTCTTGAAACCTACCATGTTCTTCAATGATCGTTTGCAATAATTGCACTCTTTGGTCTATTGCATGCAAAAAAGCTCTTCTTTCATCTTCTTCATCCATCAGAGGAAAATGCGTGGGTTCTATTTTGTAAAAAATGTCTAGATAAGCACGGTCAAAATTGTCTCGTATTATTTTCGCTGTCCTTGTAGACCAGACTTTGTATTGTGGACTATCTTTGGGAAGCTGCTTTAGAGCTTCCGCTCCTTGTATTTGCTGTTGCAAAAGTACCGTTGGATTATGCATTCTCTCTCCTCACAGAACGATTTAATTATGCAATTGTAGCAACATTCAGCAGAGTGGACAATCCTTATAGGAAGATTTGATAATCTTTCGTCAAAACGCTTGTCTGGCGCTGCTCCATGACCGCTGCGACCTATTCCGGTAACCGTTTGATGTGATAGAGATTGCGCGAGCGGTGTACGAAGAACGAGCCGGTTACGAGTGCGTCAATCAGGTCGCGTTTTGTGTTGGGTATTTGAAAAGAGCGCCAGGTGTAGGGGGCGCACGACAGGAACACATGAACGGCAGACCAACAACCGAAGAGTGCGCCCGTTTGCCCGCCTCACACCAGGAGGCAATTGCGCGGGCAAACAAACAATATCTCAATATATCACTGTATTTCTGCTTGCTTTTTGCTTATGTAAAAGTAATGAAATCTCAACTACATTACTAAATTCATAATCGTATCTTTACTACTCCTCAACTCCCTCATAACCGCTGCATGGTTCCATTGAAATGGATAAACACGTAAACCCTCAATCGGACTTCTCTTCTTTAGTAGCGGTTTTGTTTAGTTGTTAGGTGGAATTGTTAATTGTACCTCAGAAGGAGGATCAGTATGTTTCGCGCTTTCTTCCGGCGTCTTACTCTTGGCACGACTCTTGTCGTGCTTCTCTCGGTATCGCTGCTTGGCGCATTGCCCGTACAGGCAAAGAGCAATGCAATTCTTGGCCCCTGTGGCGGGTCTGGCATAGGGATAGGCAAATTTAACTTTTCCCATACACATTGCGCCGTAGCATTCACAGTGGCTGCTCCATCAGGAACAACAACTATAGGGGCAAGCACTTATATGGAGGTATGGGACCCAACGGTCGTGGGACCGACCGTTTCTAACAATGATTACTCTATCGCCCAGGTGGCCATCTTTAATGGCAGTCCTGACAACTATGGCGCGACATACACCAAAGATATAGAAGTCGGATGGATCGTCGATCCATCGGTCTGGCCGAATGTACAAGGGCCTCCCCAGCCACATCTTTTTGTCTTTGTCCGTGATTCCAATAAAACGACGGACAGTGATCAAAACTGCTTTGTGCAACTGGACGTCATTACTTCTCAGTGGTCATGTGGCTTTGGGGCATATTATACTTCTCCTGTCTTGCCTGGTGATCAGCTCAACGTCACCCCCGGTGACGTGAAACCGTTTGTTATTGTCTACTCCAACGGGAACTGGTTCATCCAGTATGACTATTCATGGATTGGCTATATCAGTGGGAGTTGGTTTACTGATAGCACCGGGACGTTTGACCACGTTTCCTATGCGCAATGGCAGGGAGAAGTCGCCTCCACAAGTCTTCAGCCAACTACCCAAATGGGCAATGGCTACTGTGGCTCAAAGACAAGCCCTGTTCCTGCGCACTTTTACACAATGCAGGTAGCAACCTATACCCAGGCCATAGACGCCTGGACATTGTCCTCGACACACCGCGCCACCGCCACTAATCCGAAACTCTACAACGGCAAGCCTACCACATCCAGTACCGGCAGCACGCTCTCCTATGGCGGCCCTACTGGTTGTCCGTAGCAGGCAAACAAGAAGCGCGGCGCTTATCCCGCGCTTCTTGCTCTCTTCGGTCATATCCTCTACCCTGCTTCGTGTAAATAATCTCTCAATCTCAATCATTCCTTGACAATTACTCGCTGTTTCTTAATACTCAAGATATGTTCGTGTTTAAACCGACTCTGAACAAAGCGTATCTCACGTTTATTCTGTCGTTTCCTTTCCTATCTCCTCTATTGTTTGAGTTGTTCGCGGTTTTGCTAGATGAAAGCGAAGTGCAAATTTCTAATAATGGTGTGGTGCTATCAGGAAAATACGCTCTATTACATATAGTTTACGATGATTTTGCTCCTTCCATACCATTTTATTCAGCAACAATTTTGGCTTCCTATGTTGTTGCTTGTGTACTGGCTGTGCTATTTGCACAATTTTGGAAACGAAAGAGATTGTGGCAGCCTACCTTTCTAAAAACCGTACTTACAGTGCTTTTTGTACCTATCTTGATTGTCGCAGAAATACTCTTACTGTATATTGGTGGTCAAATTTTGCACCCTATAAGTTATCCTAGCGTTATTCTGGGTAATCACTGCCCGCAAAGTGGGCTGCCATTTGATCTTAGTTTTGGTTGTAAAGCTGATGCGCGTATCCCAGTTTATTCTCCAATATTTTCTCTTATTAACGCATGTATCTCCTATATGCTCTCCTGTCTTATTGCAGATTTTATTAAGAGCATAAAAATAATAAGAGTAAATTGACATCTTTCAGCAAAACGCGTGTCTGCGGCTGCTACATGCCCTCAGTGGCCTATGCCAGGAAGCATTTGACAAAGCATTCTCCCCTGCTCTATAGTACCCGCACTTTCCTTTGTACCCTTTCATTAAAAACAAAAGTTCTTCCTTGATTAAAAAGTGTTTTTACAATAGAGGGAGCAGCAGGACGGGAACGGGTATGAAGAAACGATATCTTGTGGGGCGAGGAAGTGCCCGCTCATTCCAGCGCCAGAATAGCCGTTGGGACTTTTCTGGTCTGCAAAACTCCCCGCACATGAAGCAAAAAGTATGCACTTAAACCAGTTGCGATTCTAGCGCGATGGTGGGGATCTCCTGGGAGGGTGGGATCAGAAAAGCGGTTGATTGGTAGGATCGTGGTAGCTTCCCTGCTCTCCCCTGTCATCTTGCGGATGGCAAGGGATTGGCAGAAAAACTACTTTCCCTTTTCTCTATAAATTTGCTCAAATTTATCCCATCCCTTTTTGTTGAGATGGTTATTTACCGCTTCCTGAACGATCCATAATTCAAGCTGAGTTAGATCATCCCCATCATGGGTATGCTCTAAAATTTTTATTGCTTTTTCGCATGTGTCCATAGTCTCACGCTCCTTTCTTCCTGATATTACCCCACTTTGTGTAACTGCTCAGGTAATGGCTGAGTAATATGTTGTCTGACAGGTTAACTACCTGATCTTTTTATTTCAAAGCGGTTTTGTTGCGCTATCTGCCACAATAAAACTCCCGCGTCCGGCGCA
>WNFX01001901.1_pt1 | contig 44999 bp, 44 predicted proteins | sample 5400111 | NCBI WGS metagenome assembly WNFX01 (sample SAMN13153363, study PRJNA577476) | soil metagenome | isolation source: 40 cm soil or saprolite under grassland replicate 1 | place: USA:California | collected 2016-06-15
AATTTAGTTCACTTTCTCGCAGAATCAATGGACAATCAGTCCTAGTGAATAACCACAGGTTAGTGGTGTTCAAAACAGGAGCTTTTGTATTTGTTCGTTGGTAAATGGCGGCTTTATGTTGATATCTGAAACCTCCACACCTACCTCTACAAAAAATTGCTCAAACCCTGGTGGGGATAGTATCCCTATTAGTTTTGCAGTCTCGTTAGTTTCATTTTTGAAACTATGCAAAACATTTGGTGGGACATTAACAAATGTTCCAGGTTTGGCTTCAATCCTTTGCTTGTCTACCATGAATGTTATTTGACCTTCAATTACGTAAAAACCTTCATGTTCGCGTGTTTGAATGTGTGGAGGAGGACCTCCTCCTGGAAAAACCTTAGCTTCAATAAAGCTGTATGTTCCACCTGTGTCTTCCTTTGATGCAACAATTGTATTGATGTCACCAACTACAGCCAGGTGTTTTCCTTTGTTAGGTTCAACAATCTTTACTTTTCTGTTTTCCAATGCTTTGTTGTATAACTAGACTTCTATAAATTATAACACTCACTCAATCACTTAGTTCTCTCTTCTCATCCGTTAAAATATTACAATATTACAATGAAAGACACATGGCTTTTAGCATTTCTGCTCAGACAGACGACTATTGTAACAAGACCCTCCCACTCTCTATAAGCAACTCCCATATTTTTAGCAGTCCAACCTTTTCTTTACAATTCACAATGGTTTGCAGGAATCTATGCGAAATTTTATTCCTAACAAACGTGATGACATCTGAGCTCGGGTTAAAATACCGTCCACCTGTTTATGTTAGTATGATGTTACAAACAAGTTCAGGAAATTTTCGGTACCAAAAAAAATTTCTATGATAGACAAGTAGAGCTACTTTCAAAGCCCAAGATGGGTTATGCATCGTACTCCGGAAAATAACTTTATTTTGCCAAATTCTTCCTATCATAGGCTCACTTTATCCATATTTCCTCTCCCCCCTCGGTGCGGCGGTCAGTTCAGGATGTTGTAAAGCTGACTTTTAACATAATCTTAAATGGATATTCTCGGTCGTATCATAACGAGGAGGGGTAACTACAGATGGGTGTTTTGAATTTTTCTGGTTATTCTTAAGGAGCTGTTCATTTTCAGCAGCCCATGGTCGAGTTTCAATAATACCCTCTTCTGCGCCAGCTGTTTGTACCCCAGCCCATGGTTCAAGAGGCGTTAGTATGCCGATAAGAATTTCAGGGAATGTTCCCTTTGATACGGTACGCGACTCTGAACCGTAAACTAGCTCTGGATTCAAGGTGTTGACAAAAAGTTAAAATATATCGGCTCCAGATATAGAAAGTGAAATTGTATGGCACGTTATCACATTAGTATTACTGGCCCAAGCGCTGAAGCTATGGCTGACTTGGTCCGCAAATACAAACTCCATATCATAGATCACAGCATCAGACACGACAAAGACACCGGCCACCAAGTCGATGCTATTGCACAACCGGATGAGATCCAGCTACTCGAGTCTAAGGGGTATCAAATCGAGCCCCACGAGGATATGGATGAAATTGGCAAAGCCCGTCAGATGGAAGTAGGTAAGGGTAATCGGTACAAGACATAATCTAGCTACGGAAGTACGTGATCTCTATGCCCTACCTCAACGTAGATGAAGTGGAAAGTGCTCTGGCAGTCGCGACGTCTGCTCCATATAATGCGTTCACCCAACTTATCACCCTGCCCAATCTCACGTGGGAAAATCGCCAATGCCATGCGATCAAAATAGCTAAAGGCAGCAACGCCGGCCGGCCAGGTCTATATTTCCTCGGAGGAGTCCACGCCCGCGAGTGGGGCAGCTCCGATATCCTCATTAATTTCGTAGAAAAGCTTGAACAGGCTTACCTAAATGGTACAGGCTTAACCTTCGGCAGCAAAAGTTTTTCCGCCGCAAATATCAAAACCATTGTAAACACACTAGACATCATCGTCTTCCCGCAAGCAAACCCCGACGGCCGCAATCACAGCATGACTTCGGACGCAATGTGGCGGAAGAACCGTCGCACACTATCCCCCAACTCCAATTCCGGGAGCTGCGTCGGGGTCGACATAAATCGCAACTATGACTTTCTGTGGGACTTTCCCAGGTACTTCGATCCATCTGCCCCGATTGTAGATTCGATCGACCCGTGCGACTATCAACTTTATAATGGACCCACTGCCTTTTCAGAACCAGAGACTAAAAACGCCAAGTGGATCTTTGACAACTTCCCCAATATCCGCTTCTTCATCGACGTGCACAGTTACAGTGAAGACATCCTATACACTTGGGGTGATGACGATAATCAAACGAACGATCCTACTATGACTTTTCAGAATCCGTCCTTCAACGGCAAGCGAGGGGTACCTGACGCTTCAGGACTCCCAGGGGCGTCAGCATATAAGGAGTACATCCCATCATCCGATCAATCTCGTGCTATTGGCCTAGCCAATATTTTCCGTAATGGCATCAAATCAGTGAGAGGCACCGCCTACACCGTCAAGCCGGCTGTCAACCTTTATCCTACGGCTGGTACGTCTGATGATTATGCTTACAGCAGGCATTTAGTTGATAGTACCGAGCAGAAGGTGATTGCATATACACTCGAATGGGGGAAAGAATTCCAACCGCCGTATGTAGAGATGCAGAACATTATCCAGGAGATCACATCCGGACTTTTTGCCTTTTGCCTGGGGATTTAGCAGCGAGATTTCAACCAAAAGTTGTTACTAAGAAACAATTGAAGAATGCCAGACTTCAAGAGTATTCCTTGTTTGACGGATGCAGAATAACAGGTCTATGTTTGGGCCCGTTACTATACAGACTTGACTGTTTTGATACCCGCGCCTTGTTTCACGCTTACTTTCTTTAATTTTTGGTTTTGAAGTATCATCGTCCTTCGTCTTCTGCAGTAGATCGCAGCTGAAGAAAGGTCGTCGCCGCATAAGAAAGGATTAAGATTGGCTCTCCTATCAGCCTAGAGAATAGCGATCTGTACAAGAACAACCAATTAGATTATCAAAAGATTAATAAGCATTTATTAGAAAACTCTTAGTCATTTCCCTTGCTAATTAACCTTTATATGTTTTTTACCCTAATTTTGATTAAGAGGCAATGTAACGTAAGCAGCCGGCCTCGGACAGTTTATCATAGCCTATGTTAAACCCTGTGGAAAGGTATGGAATTAGTTCTAGGTTTAGCAAATTCGCATCAAAACATTCCCAACTATTTTTCACGTTAGTTAGCCCACAAAATAGCTGTCCGAATCCATTATAGAATCGAGAGTCTTCAGAGTAGTTATGCTGGAAGAAATTCAAGAAAAACTTCTGATACACTTCCCAAGATTGTCTCAATTCCTTGTCTTCCTTTACATTCCAATCATACACATAGCCTGGATTCAAACTGAATAGAACAAACTTGGATTCTGGTCTACCCACAATGTAGGCAGCACAATTATTATTTTTCAACGGGTCTTTCCCCTTGAATGAAAGAAGATCCGATACATGATCTACCTTCCTTTGATATTCTAAGGGCTGATTAATGCAAAGGTCGTAATCTGTTTTTATTTCTGATATCATTTCCTTATCCCGTCCTCTTTATGCAGCTCATTTACTAGATCCATAAGGTGCCTAAGATACTCTAGAAACTCATTTCTAACATACTGCGTATCATCGTTTCCCAACGAATACATATTATCAATCCTGTCTTTTATTCCATTTATGGTCTTAAGCAAAACAAAATGTCTGAGATTGTCAAAAACCCTCTCCAATCTCTTTCCAGTTGTCTCTAAATGCTTCGTATTCATTTCTAATTGTTACATTGATTGGCTCCACTAAAACCTGAAAGAGAGGTCAATTGTTTTAATCAACCGATATGGCTTGCCAAGAGGATTATAGTCTGGGACTCTACCTTCAAATATCTCAATTATCCATTTCAAAATCCTGGTATATTTTTCGAAGCTGCCTTACACGGTATCATAGATTAAGATATATTGCTTAATTACCTCAATAGTTAGGTGATTTGGAATCACTTGGTATTAGTACAAAGAGAATAAACGAGCTGAATGATCTAAATGAAATCAGCAGCCTGGCTGAGAACATAAAATGGGGCTTTTTATCAAGAGCATAAGACCGATAATTAGTAACTGCGAACAATTCCTGGTTGCACGAGAAGCATCTACTATTGGAATGGCTTTCTACAGTTATTATTTCCTCATCGTAATCGAAATACTTTAATTCTTCATTGAATTGTTTCAGGCCTAGTAAACCACCATAAATGTCTGAGGATACTAACTCCGATAGCGAGCTCGAGTATGATTTCGAGGAAGATTTGGATGAGTTAGACGAGGACGAAGATATCTCAGATGAGCAGAGAAAAGTTTCACCGTATGGGGGAATTGCTCTGCCATGCCAAGGACAAGTCTGATATTTAGAGTTGACTTGAAAGTTTATGCAACACCTACTGGTGATCTCTTAGATTCACTATGTTCTAATAGTTTATGATAATTCAATATATACAGACTAACAAATATCTTACCACAGACATTACACTTCCATATATTTTTGATTGCTGACTGTTCAATATCAGAAGGATTTAGTTCTCCTTCTGCAGTAGAAGGCATTTATCATACTTATTGTCATCTGTCAAATAGTTAAGGTTTTTTCAAAAGCTATGCAGCAAAGCACTTTTTTGTCGACTTGCGCTGTATGGTCTACTACTTCTATTCCACGAATTCCACGTAGGGTTTTCATAGCTTCCATTACCGCAACCTGAGCGGCATCTTCCCATCCTTTATCAGAATTCCCTACAATTTCTACGATTTTAGGAACTGACATACTTCTACTTCCAGAGGGTCTCTTATATTCATCATGTAGGGTATTTCGAAAGCAAATAATATTCAACGTTGCATTCTGGATAACATTCAACGTCAGAGATTTATGTTCACTATTGTCTTTTTTTACCAAAGGCAATAGAAATTCAAAGAGGCTGATTCGTGAATTACTCGATATGTTGCAAAATGAAGATGAAAATATTAGCTTGTCGATTAGAGCGGCTAACGCCTTCGAGAAGAGCTAATGAATGCTTTAGAATAATTGAAGCGGTTTCCTTTTCTAACCCTATTGAATATTGAGCTAAGAATGGATATTTCGTCCCTTTCTGTCGGTCCTATAACTCGCCTGCGGCTGCCACTGTCGGAGAGGATTGGTTGTATTTCCCCCTCCGACTCCGCTTTATACTAGTGAGAGGTAACTAACATATGATAAAAATAATAATAAGCGTTATTAGTGCTGCGATAATTTTACTTGCAGCTTCGATAATTCCAGTTGCAATGGCTCAAAGACAATCGCCCATGGTCTCACTCTTTTGCCAAGCTTACAGACTAAATTTAGCCCAATCTCCTCAACAGGATGCAATGTGCGGCTACCTAGGGAATGGTCAACTACTAAATCAATATCAGCAAAATAACGGTCAGTTATTTTCGAATCCAGCAACAGATGGAGTTTGTCCTGCTGGGACATTTTTGAGCAGCAACAATCAATGTTTATCTTCAAGTACTCCAACTAATCCAGTAACATGTAGCGTTCCTGATGGAAGCGTTATCACTCCGATAAGTGTAACTGTAAGTACTCCTTCACAAACTGTTTCAAGGGGTTCAGCTGTGACATTGACTGCAACTGCTACGCCTTCAGTTATTTCTTCTGGATTTGGTATAGGTTCAACATGCACACAACTAACAGGGACAATTGCGCCTGGTGGTTTCAGCTGGGTACAGACTTCAGGTGTCCAAGTAAATGCTACGACAACTAACTTACCGACATTCGTATTTACTGCTCCAACAACAAGCACGACGTTAGCGGTCACCGTCACCGCAACCGATTCGAACGCACAAACAGCAACGAGTGCACCAACTATCGTGACTGTCCAATGACCAAGTCCACATTTTTTATTATAATGGGCGCGCCGCGCTATTTTGTTTAGCTTTCCCTGTAAATTTTGCATTTGGACAGCAGCAGCCACCATATTCAAATCAATTCCCACAGCCTACACAAAACCCATTTCCTTCACAACAACGACAAGGTTGTAGACCAGGAGATCAGTTGATAGGGAATACATGCTATCCTCCTCAGTCACAACAACCACAACAACCACCCACAGCAACTTTTCAACCACCCCAACAAACACAACAATACCCTTCCCAGCTACAGCAACAATTTCAGCGACCACAACAACAACAACAACAGCAATCTAACAGTACGTTCATGCCACTCTATAACGTGTCACAAGTTATGGCTTGTTTGCACAAGTCACTTGCAGATAGTATGATAAAAGGCGCAGCGACTGGAATGCTAACTATTCGAAATAATACAAATGGGACTGTAACTGGTGGGGATAAATGAGCAATTCCTAACGAATGCGACAACTAACCTGGATAATTGTATCTTGCCAAGGAGATAGAGACACTCATAGAGAAAAAGGTGTCTTGGCAAATGTCCCTTTTGTAAATTCAAGTACTCCCCACAATGCATAGAATTGATAGGTCTTGAACATTTTCAAAGCATCAACTTGTAGTAATAATGGAAGACAATTTGTTTCGCGATCACTAAATCTATCTGCTTCATTTGTTAGTTCTAACCCGATTTTTTATGGCACTCTTCTTTCTGTGATATTTACAGTAGGTAAAGCAGCTGGTGGCATACTATTTGGAGTTGCATTTTGGACTGTGGGTAGAAGTATCCGCCAAGGTAACAACGTAAAAGGGATGGTACCCGAAGGATACCATTTTCGATATTCGGAAGAAGACAGCGACACCAAAATACTTCAAGGATGACGACTGTCAATTCGAAATGAACTGTCAAATTCTGCATGTGTTGGTTGTAGTGCATTACAATGACAAACAGGAAAACTTGTAACCGAGTGCCGAAGCAACTTCTCGAAGATTTTCCATCGTAGTCTAAATTAATGAGTCTACGACTGTTTTCAACAAAAGCGAAGATATCCTTTTTGTTCTCCTACAAGAAGCAATCTAGATTCTGCAACACACTAATTTAGTCGACTACATTCCATTTAAATTGCAACCTGTACAATGTATACCCGTACACCCAGACAGCATTCATTTTGCGACCCTAGTGAAGCAATTACATAGGACCGATTTATAAAAAATTCTTGGTCAGAGTAGTATGATAGTGTATATCTACAGCGTGGTAGTGGAAGTATGGTTCAGAACAAATCTACTGATTTATCAGACTCACCTGAAGGACTCTTTATAGGTGAGTATGGAGTAGAAAATATACCAATGGGACCAAAAGAAACGTGAAGCATTGCATATTCGTGTCAACTTAGATGGAACGATGTATCAATGTATGAAAAAAGGTGAAATAACCTCGTCGAAAAGAGTGAAATAGATAAGGAAGATAAGGTCATTCTGGCAATAAATGAATTGACGAATTCGATAAATGCCCTTGTATTTGGTCTATGCACCTCGACTGAAAAAGAGAGAGACTAGGATTAAGGTAGTTGTGTAATAATGAATAAGTGTAGTTATAGGCTGGATACTTTTTGGTTTATCAATTGTAGGAATTACCTGTTGTCAAGTCCTAAATCCTAAATCAAATAAATCAACCAAACCGCTCTTATATTTAACCGGCCAGGCCTTCATTGAATCCTTAATCAAGTCCAAATAAAGGCACGGTAGAGGTTGAAACTTTCTATCCTTTCCATGGTCAGAAGTAACAGTTTCAAGACTTACAACCTCCAATGCCCGTCTATATTCTTCCATATTGTTTAAATTACTCAATTTTTCAATTGCACCTGCATCAAGGAGTCTTCTTAAAGAATCATTATCTTCAAAAAAAGATGAATGATTCTCAAGAATATCTTTAAATGAAGGATATTGCTCTATAGTATTTTTACAGCCTTCTTTCTTATTCTTATCAGTTCCGTCATGATCATTCAAGAAATAGTCAAAATAACCATCAAAAAACTCCTGTTTGTTATCAATTGATATAATATAATCTAGGAACCATCTCCATTCTGGGTTAAACCTCAAAGCCTGAACAACTATTAGATTATCTACAGGTTTGTCAAAGACTGATTTTGCCAATATAATTTGATTAACAAATCTCTTTACCTCTCTTGGGTTAGCTTCAATAGCTTTAACCAGAAGGTGTATGTTATCTCTAAAATCCTTTCCTACAACGGAGTCCTTAACTTCATATAGTATCCTAGAATCGAGGAAGTTCAAAATATCAGATTCCGCCCAATTTGGAATTTGTAAAGGGAGCTGAACAATCTTCTTCATATAATCAAAACCTGTTATTTTTTTGTGAGCACCTTCGCCATACTTTTTTTCGATTAAAGCATCAATGCTAGTATCGTTCATTCCTATTACATATATTATTCCTTCAATGTCAAAGAAGCTCTTTATTGATTCTAATATTTCTAAAGCTTTTTCACGACTGCATCTGTCAAGATCGTCAATAAATACTACAATTCTAAAAGAAGAATCTTCTTCTCTGAGATCATCTAAAGCATGTTCAAGAAATGCCTTTGCATCATAATATATGGTATTAAAGTCGTTCCCAATAGAACCGTCTCCGGTGAAGGATTTGAGAACTTCTGCAAAATTTATTTCTGCAGATATAACACCCTGTACTCCAATAGTTAATTTTGTTGCGTTAAGGAAAGCGGTAATAGTGCGTTCAATACCTTTTTTTACACCCTTCCATTTATGAATTTCAGTAGGATTTGACATAGTGAACTGTTCCAATTTTAATCTCATTGTTCTTAGAAAAGGTATGACTGCTAGGTATTCTTCCCTTTCATATCTCCAAGCATCAAACCACACTGGTAATATTTTTTTATTTTCATCAAGCTGTTCTCCTATTAACAACATTAAAGTTGTCTTACCTGTTCCCCAACCTCCAAATATGCCAACCGTAAATCTAGGTTTAGAATTTTCTATTATTTGCGCTAGGGATTTAGCATATTTTCTGAAATCTAGAAATCCTTTCGTAGGTGGCTCGTCGGTTATTACCGATCTATTCTCAAAATGCAAAAACAAATTCAGGAGAGGAAATGAAGCAACGTTAGATTTGCATAGGGGCTAGGATAAGTCTTGAACATATATTCAAAAATTTTCCGTGGAAGTTACAAAACGAAATATTACAACAAATAGAGGAAAAAGTTAAATTTGCATCTGGTTTCGGCTTTGGGATCGGTTTTCCCTTTGTTTAGAGAGGTGACCTCCAGAAGCAGATTTTTAAACGATAGAAAATAATGGAGAATTAAAGCCACGTTGTGGCATTCTGCAGCGCAGTCGGAGAATCCAAGCTAAGATTCATGCTGTGCGATTGTTGCGGTCTCAGTCAGACAAGGAAAGGTGGGACCGAAGTTGTTATTTCCGATGGAAATTCTAGCTTTGCCAATATCGACTCCACCAATTACGGTTGCGGTCTGAATAAATGGCTGACCAATCATAGCTTCGACTTTCCAACATAGTCACAGTCGTCATGGTGCAGATATCTGTCATAGGGTCAGTAATTATAAAATTGTAAACTCCTCTAAGACGATGTTTGGAGGACTTTTTGCCGAAAAGATCATAATGTATGATTACTTGAATACCATACATCTGGGGTACTTTGAATCATTGGTGCAGACAATGGCATAGCACATCGAATAGCCTATTATGTTGAACCGGAACGTTCGATACATTATTCGCCAATAATACAACAAATGACAGCCCCAGGGAACACGAGCATTTTCCGACACAATAGGTTAGCCTCATATGTCATGCAGCAACCTTAGATGACCATGCCGTGTTAAGGTAAATTGGAACAATGCCGGTCTTCTCTTAGGATCGAGTTTCAGGTTTCTGCGCTCCCAATTTAAAAGAAGTTTAACTCACGATGCAGCACGGTACATTTTCGGGTCTCCCTCCTTGTGCGCACAATTTCATCGAAGCTTCAACCATTTTCTGAATTAGATTTGAAGTATGTCTATTTACCGCTGCTGCGTCATCTTTACGATAATATTGAAGATTTTCAGACTTAGATTTGAAAATCCATACGCCCCATGTTGTCAAAAGTGTTCCTAAGGCGAGTAATTTTGCCTCTGTTCCATTTGCATCCCATGTTCGATCTTCTTTGTTTAATACTTCCTGCATAACCTCTTTAGCCAAAACTTCTGAAAGTCCCTGTATTTCCGCCAAGAGTAGATTCCAATTTTCTGACGTAATAAACGAATTTCCTCTTGTGGCCTTGGCTATTGCTCTCTTAACACCTACTAAATAAGGTGCAATATTTATAGGCATACCGAAAGATATCATGGAAGGGTTAAAAGACTCTTTTAAAAACTGCAACAACATCGATATATTCTTGATCAATGTTGTGGGTTGCGAAATTGGATCAAATCCGTCTCTCATACACACATTCAAGAAACTCCTTTATCACGAGACTTGTTTTGTAGCATTTATGAGATAGTCAAAATAAATTCCAGGTTGTATCCAGGGATAAATTTATAGACATGTTTGAGAAAAGAAACGATCTTGTTCATGGAATGGCACAGATCAGATTATCTAATTGCAGGGTTGCTACGTTCTGTGATAACATATTAACATTTTTGGATATTGCTATTGCCCTTTGTCTAATGGATAATTCTGTAATTGAAATACTCGAGAGTGAGTCTCAAATAAATTATGGAAGAAAAGATAATAGCTTAGCTGAATCTTCTTTCATTCTATAGCAGAGAAGGAAGTAGTACCAAGCTAGATATGGATGAAATCGATCCTAGTGCTAAGAAATGCATTATACATTGTCGACGTAAGGACCAAAGATCAAACAAGACCGATGGTATCACAAGGCAAAAGCTAAAAACCTCTAGAACTTACTGTTATCTAGTAATGAAATCACAACCACAATACTATACCGCTATAATACAGCATCCAGATCCTGACAGACTTCCAAAACTGCTTGAGCTGGGAGACCCTGACCTCTTTGGGTGCTATACCCCCAATAGAAGAGAATCAAATACTGTAAGGGTAAATTCAGATGCAGAAGTAACAGAACATTTTCTTAAGCTGAGTAACGCTTCTGTAACGGGTCCTGAGCAGGCCTCTGATAGACTCACTAAACTTCTAGAACTGGGCGACGTAAATCAATTCGGCACTAGTCCAACGGCTGAAGTACTAGCTAGGAGACAGAGATAGATAGATTATAGTTATGGTTTGCGAAAGCCCTGAAGGCATAGCCGAGTACAAAAAGATAAACAAAGAATATCCTTAAACTGTCTTTGATAAAGACTTCACTGCATTCATGCATAAAATCGTGTGGGATCCTAACAAGCGAGAAACAATCCGTGAAATAACAAGGATAAAGCTAGCAGACGACACAAAGTTTCTTACTTACAGTTCAAGATGGGAGGGCCATGATAAAGCATTTGGTAATTATGACAAACGAAATCGCGGTGAGCTTGGCGTTTATGAAGCAGATAACCCGTGTCTTAAATGCAGAGAAGAATGAGTTTCAGGAGGTCGTTACAGCTGGGCGGAGAGAGATGAGGTATTCAATCCCTTTTATCAACACAACGTTAGAAGAGCTACGTAAGAAACGCAACGATAAATCTGCAAGGCTGGCAGATAGAACACATTACTGTGTTCAACCAGAAGGTGGGATCACGATAACGGTAGAAAGATACGATGACTTCCTAAATGGGAGATTCCATGACCTGTACAAGTACGGAAAAATACCGACTGATGAGGATAAGCTAATTACGGCTACAAAGAAGGCATAAGGTTAGCCATTCATCTTCCTCACAGCAAGTAACTGGTATCAGCATTAAATAAGAGAGGTTTTTGAAGCTAAACCCCTATATCTTTCTCAAGAAAGACTCCGGAATTAACACTATTTTGGACGAAAGGTAAGGTGACTAGCAAGAACGTAACGATTACTGAAGACAAAGGTAATCAAGTGCGTGAAAGGTGTCTTAATGAAGAACATGGTTTGAAGAACCTACAGACACTACAAGACAAAATTATATGACTTCAGTTACTGCGCAAATTGAACTCATCTTTTTAAAAATTGGCCTGAATTTAATTCCTCATTATTGGGATACTGAATTTAGAGTTTAAACGTTGAATCGTTGAAGTTAACACTTGTTGATGAGGATTATTATTATGAATCTGTTCTTATTCTTGTTTGTGCATTGGATTCGTAAGAAAGCAACATTGATTCGAATATGATGATCAAGTTCGTTCTTGTAATTGCATCCGTCCTAATTCTGAGCTTAGGTTTTCCACATCTTCGTGAAATATTATGGCTTTCCAAATTCATGTTTCCCTCATATTGCAAGTACATATTTTTGTGCCTGAACAATCACCAACAGGTGGAAGTGAACTTCATGTACTTCTCACCAGTGATAGTTCACCTTTTAGGCAAAACCACAGTTTTGAATTCAAGAGTTTGTTCGATAGTCTCGCGATTCACAACCACCTTCAAGGTGCACCGATGTTTTCCCTCGGGTGGTGCTGTTACAAACACATCAAGTCCAGTTCCAACTTGTTTATCGTCAATCAGCCATGCCACAGATTCAGGGGCAGCTGGCTGTCCAGAACTATCAGTACATACTCCCTGTAAGCGCATCGTACTGTTAATTCGTAACTCGATATTGTTACGTGGATAAAGAATCGCCACCGACGGAGAACGAGGCGGAATATTAACAGATACTGGATCTGAGGTTGTTGTATAAAAACCGTCATTAGCAAGCATGCGTAGATGTATAGGTCCTGGTGGCAACATGAAGATATCAAGATCTGCCGTCTTTCCCGTCAATCCAGTTGAGAGCCCATACCATGTCTTGCCTTTATCTTCTGACCGCTGCAACCAAACTTCGGGTTTCTGATCAGCACTTGATTTTATATCCCAATTTACAATAACCGATTTGTTTCTGCTCACAGAGGCGGTAAAGCTTTGGATGCGCACCGGCTCCGAAGGAGCACGACGAATCCAAACTTGCTTTTCTTGTCGACGTATTCTCATTTGAGCGCCAGGGGCAACATCCTCTAGATACGCCTGAAACATGTATTGCGGGCGCACAGGGTTATCTTTGTCTTTGCTGCAGCACCCGCAATCGCCATATGACGGTATTTGATAAAGTGATGCTGTCGACAGTATCTTGCCATCCTTATCAAGCAATTCAATAACAAACTCACTCTCCCCTCCAGACAGACTACCAAAGGCCAACAATCTTACAACACTTCGAACTTCTACCTCTGTATCCGAGTGTACCAAACCAATAACAGAAATCAATGACTGGCGACCTGTCTTAGATTTTGCATTAATATTAATTCCGCTAAAATGAACAGGATCAGATAGCGGTGGGTCTGGAAGCCACAATTTAGGTGGAAAATGGGGATCAGTCATTACCACGAAATCAAGCCACCAGGGTGTGTCGTCTATAAAGGTTGGGTTGAGACGTTGTTTAAACATAAGTTGTCCGTAATGGTAAAGACCAAAACAGACGCTAGGACAATAAGACATGAAATCGAAGGAAGTGGGAGGAATTATGGTACCGTCGTTGACATTAATCGCATATTCTCCTATTATGCCATGAGGTAGTGGAACAGTCCCAAACCCACGTGTAAGCACAGAATCATAGGGTTCATAGACTGGATAAGTAGGATCGGGATTGACTTCAAATCCACATGGTGCATGTGGCAGACCAAAATAATGGCCAAGTTCATGCGTCATAGTGCCTTGTGTCTGACTTGGACCACTAGCTGCAACCGTACTACAACCACTCACATCGCTCCCCCTAGGCATATCCTGTGGGTAGAGACCATAGTACGTCCAATCAGGGAGATTTCCGTCACTATCAATGGCTTTTCTTACCTCGATGTTAAGATCATAGAAGCTTTGGGGACAGCCACCCTCCTGAGGGACCTTTTTACCAATCAGCGGCTTATTCCACGGGATAGTGCTGGCTATCCTATAAGTCGCGTTGGATTCGACCGGCATTAGCCTAATGGTAAGGGGTGCGGTTTGTTGCAGATCTGTTATGGTAGGAGCCGGCAGTGTAATGTGTTCCGAGATGACAGTGTCATCTCGGACCAAAGGACCATCATAGCTTATCATGATACCAGCCAAACGCAAGGTCTGTCTGAGTGTAACATCCAAATAGACATCCGATTCAGCTGACAAAGACCCGGCACTAATCTTAACCTTAAGACGCATACGACCCATCATATAATCAGCTGGTATGATAAAGTCCAGCGATGATCCAAGATTGCCTCGTTCGTCTGCATAATTTAGATCAATCTCTGCAGTGAAGATTCCCGGTGGTTCGGGAGAGGGCGTATAGACTGTCTCGTATAAGGAAGCTAATCTTCGTTGCTGTACCTGAAGAGATCCAGTTACAGCAGTTATATTTGTAGTAAGTGAACTGCGTGCATACACACGTACCCATGCAGGCTTGTTCGCGATGAGTCTTACGGAATTATCATTTCCACGGTCAGCCGGATCTGTAAGATGGTCTTCCGCGTGATAATACTGAATCGCCTGCGTAACCTCTATACCAATAATGTATAACGGATTTCCCACACACAGTCGTTTATTACAGAATCTTATAAAGCTTATTTCTGTCCAATTGTACCTGTCAGTATAGTATAGTATCCCACGATTCCCGCAATGCTATTGTTTGTGGTGCTCATTCAGAAAAACGATGGACACGTCCCAACATATCGTTCTCGCATAAATTACTCGACTCTTTTTCCAAAGTCTTGACTAAGCAGCTGCTCCTGCTCTCATAGTCTCACATTCTTTCGTGTATGGACATTCTTGGCACAACCAATCCAAATTTTTGTCAAGGTAGACATTTCTGGCCAAAGACGGATCCTTTGCTTTCATGGCATTTTGTAGAGAGGTTATCTCTCTCACTAGCTTTTCCAGCTGGTCTTTGCGCTGCTGTTCGGTCATTGTTACCTTAAATCCTCTCCAAGGGCTATTTCCAAAATGCATGATACATTGGTATATTATATAGCCAATAGGCGAATTTTGCATAGCCATGTAGTATCGCAATTGTTCCTATTGGAAGCAAAGAAAACGGTGTACTATAATGGTACATGAAAGCACTAAAAACGAACTTTCCAAACTAGGGGATCTAAAGAGTAGTTATGAATCGGTCATATTGAACTTGATCAAGAATGCGAGTAAAACAAAATGAGTAAAAAATTGATCATCGGCCTGGCAGCCGAAAACCAAAAGAGGAATCCGACCCAGAAGCAACTAGGAGGATTACATGACTTCTAACTTAGAGCTTCCTAATAATTCTACCGCCGCTAACGTTGAGGCACGAGGACCAGGCTATATTTGTAAGTGTGTTTTTGGCAGTCCTAGACCTTATGTGGTTGTTTTCAGAGCTGACTTAGATGATCGAGGCTGTCCGATTAGACGTAAGATAGTAGATCCAAGCTATGGTTTTGACACGATAATACAGGGGACTAGAGACTAACTAATGGGCAAACAAGCATACGGCCACGGCACCTGGTGGGGAAATTGAAATATTAATTATTTCGATCTGCCAATTTCCCTCAAAAAACTTATTATCTGATAAGTGCTACTGCACCCTGCTCTTTCTTTTACTTAGTTGGAGAGAACATCAGAAGGCCAGAAATAGGATTCAATCAATTGAAATTATCGTAATGGATACCAAAGACACCATTCATCGTTTATGTGTATTAAGTGCCAAATGCCATTCAGTACAGAACGAACTTAGTAACAAATATCATTTTGACGAGTTGAGAGATGTTAGAATTTTGAGTATAGTCGTCTGAGTGTTCCTGCTGCTGTCAGTATCACAACTGAACTTTTAACAACGTAGCAGGGAATCTATTGAAAAATGCACCAAATGGTGTTGCTGTAGAGTCTTCTGGGAATGTATATATGGCAGACCATCTCAACAGCCGTATCCAAAAATTTGGCAGCAGCGGTTCATTCATGACAAAATGGGGTTCTACTGGTACAGCTGCTGGGCAATTCAAAAGTCCAGGGGGTGTTGCTGTAGATTCTTCTGGGAACGTATATGTGGCTGATACCGATAACAATCCTGTCCAAGTATTTTCTCCATCATAGAAATGGCGGACGGTTAAAAATCTGGGAGCTACTTATAGAGAGTGGGAGTCTAGACGGCAACAAGAAGAGTCTCTCCCAGCTGGTGATAAGCTTAGACCTCAAGAGGCTAACACCCAAATTATTTTATTCATGCCTAACCAAAAAGTCAATTATATTGAAACGAATCTATCATTGTCTTTACTATTATATATGTATATGAGGCACATTATAGCCCGATCAGTCGTCAGGAGGATCAATCCGAACTAAAGTTCAAACACATGCTACTGTTTCTTCCGAGAGCTTTCTTCCTTTGCCGGCGGAAGACTTAATGGAGTCGATTGAAAGTAGTATATATGAGCGTTTTCGCAGATGAATTTTCAGGTGTTGATACAGGTGCCAAAATCAGTACTGCAATGGCGTCGTGGTTCATACATCTCCGTCATCTAAATAGTGAATGACTTTCATACCTAGCTTCTGTGATTAAAAGTATTATGCGTTCCTTTGAGAGCAATGCACTGTTTGTTCATATCGCATCTTTCTTATGAGCTGGCTTGTTACACTGTAATTCATATCCAGTAATTGAAGTCAGATTTTGTTTGCCTTTATTCCAAAGGTCTATTATTTATCAAACTGTTCCGACAATAGATCTCCAGAAACTATTGTGCATTTTGTTTTTGATGATCGTATTAACCAAATCTTACGATAGTAAAACTAGTCGTTAAGGACCCCAAACCAATTATCTAGGCTGCTTCTATGCAATGAGGCGGTCGTCTACAAGTAATATACCATGCCGCAACTGTCCAACGAAACATGCCATATTGAAGAGTTCATTGAGGGAACACTCAACACTATGTAAATAAAACGACTTTGAATTGCCATGTATTCCATATTTGGCACCACTAAGAGATCGGACAAGCTAGCAAAGAAAAATGTTATTAGGCTCTATCCCAAACTCCCCACAATAAGGACAATACTGAGGCTTGTCATTAGTTGATATATTGATTATCTGAAATTTAGTTCTACGATGAGTGCGAGAGAACGTAGCAGCAGTCATGACATTTTAACGGTAACGATAACGTTCTATATAGCGGCCTAGTCGTGCTCGCCCTTATCCTTCATCTCATCGTCAACAACAATGTTAACCTCATTTTCTTTATTGGCACAATCGAATCGGATAAAAAATGCAAAAACGTCAAATTGAAATTAGATGGTTTTGTGCTTAGCACCTAACAAGATCTTGGGATGAACCTCTTTCGCTAAGTGGTCCGTTCTTGACCTATCTTTTTATGGTGTGTCATTCAGAAATGTGGCCTTTCCTAGTGGAAAGAAGCTTCCTGTAACCGGTAATTCATTCCCGTGATTATCGAAAATCAAGATAAATGGGTTTGTCGTAATTATAGGGAACGGTAATAAGTAGTCGTTAATGCCTGCTTGAATAAAGCTAACTAACTAACTATCTTTATTTCTTGAATAAAGCTAACTAACTAACTATCTTTATTTCGACGTGGTAACTGTAAGTCAATATGCGGGTAGGAATGCTCGTTATCAGCCCTAATTATGGTGCTGTTGCTTCTATCTTCGTACTGGATCGTAAATTTCGTAATGGGATTATTATTTTGTCTAACTTTTTATACACCTTTAAGTTGGTGCGAATTATTTCGTTACTAGCTATTGGTAATTCAGTTTCGGCAAAAACATAGAATTCCTTGATCAAATTCGAGGCTTCGGAAACGTGATTGATTGGTAGGGGAGATTCGAGATACAAGTAGTTGGAGTATTTATCTATGGGATAAGATGCAGGATATAGAACCTTTGTTTTCATCATGGCAGCGCTCTAATCTCAGATTAAGTAGATAATCCATCCCTTAAATTAAATCAGCTATACTTATTGTTTTCGAAAAAACTAACTAAACTGGGTTCCTAGAGGTGAAAAGAAAAGTAAAGGAAATGAGCAGGCAGGCTAACAGCAAGACGTGGAGAATTCCTGAACGTTAGATTAAACATTGTTAATAGAATTCTTAGTAGCATTTGCAGATGAGTTACCGGCTGAGATTTATCAGAAGGCCTTAAACAACTAAGCTAGATATAGATATCAAAGCCTCTTTTTTCAAACCAACGTGCATGTCTTCTAGGGGCTCATTGTTGAATAGAAACCGATTCATAACTAATGGGTTAAATTAGCAATGGGGTTGGGTATGCTACAGCGATGAAGATACAATGCCAATCGACCTTGAAGCGTGAAGTTTGTATTTTCAGTGTTTAATGCTATCTCAATTAGCATATTTATAGCGCCTAAATGTAGAAAACCATAGTTTATACCATGAAATTTATTATGTATGATATCTCCAGATAATTTATTGAAATAATGCATAAGTGGTTTTCATGGTGGAAGTATTTTTTCGCTATGCTAGCAATAATTATAATAATAATATCATACAATTTTTTCCCCGTCTCTGATGTTCTCGGTTACTCTCCTGCATTCTCACTTCAGGGAATTGACAATAGGAACCATCCTTGGTACTTACAGAAAAAAGGAATCTTCTTTGGACAAGACAGTGCCGAGAATATAACACAGTGCTCAACAAGGCGAGACCATTTTCCTTTTCCTCAAATAGCCGCTGTTAATTATATCAGTGATGGTAAGACATTAAATGCCACGCTTTGGTTACGTTCTCCGTTTCAAGAGCCAACTACTTCTCCGATTATACTGAAAGAGTCTTCTTTCATCCCATCTTCTGTAGGTGACAAAGATAATAATACTGCACATTTACCAGTTGAGAAACATATCATTAAAGAAAGTATCAGAAAGTATGCTATCTTAATTCACCCTGATTCTGTTTATGATATTGGACAAGCGTTTCAAGTTGCAGTCGACTGGAATAACACAAATCATATTTGGAGGAGAACGACTACAGAATCGATACCCTCCTCGATACAAGGTGAAAATCGAGTGTTGCAGCAAGAGAATAACTACGAACTTTCTTTTGTACCTGGAAAAAATTATGTAGACTTGTCTTTGAATCTGGGCCTCTTAAGTTATCCTAGCCAATATTCATTAATTGCTTATGCTTTAGAAACATATAAGGAAGATTCGAAATTCTGTAAATTAATTGATGTAACTGACCTAGTTCACGTCCCTCCGCCAGAGTTCGTTATTTCTACGTTACCAGGTTCTACATTCCTACTAGCGGGAGAAAATAAGACAGTCGGATTGCAGATAAAATCCAATACAAATCTTCTGTCTAATATCTTGCTTTCTTCAGATCAAAATCCCAGCGTAAGGTTAACTTTTGAGCCCAACAAGCTGTATATTCCTCCCTTTGGCATATCTAGCTCACTGATACATGTAAAGGCCTTGGATAATGCAACCGCCAATCCGTACACCCTACCTTTAAAAGCGAACATTTCTTTTCCAATTGCAGTCACAAATTGGTTTACTGGTGATGTATTAACAGCTCCAGGAACTGCAGCAATTATAAAGGAAGGAAATTTTACGATATCAGTGAGACCACCGCCAACTTTCTCAGAACAACTTAATGATGTTTGGAGTGCTTGGGGAACTCCTCTATCCGGAATTGTGGGTTTAATTGCGGCAATATTGGGTGTAGTAGGTGGGTGGTTTCTAAAACAGTTGAAAAGTAAAAAAACCAAGGAGGCAGATAAGCCTAGTAGTGATGTTGCTAAATAGGATTCTGATGGGAACCTGACTTTCATGTTAAATAATCCTGTTTAATCAAACTGCTTATATAGCACTACGTCATAGCTACGAATGAAAAGGAATATCCCCAGTCCGTCACAATTATGATAAATCAACAGATATTTCTACTAAAGTAGATAGGAGGGACACGTCTCTTTGTAAGCATATGGAGACCTTAATTCCACACACGCGATTTAATCTAGTGCTATGCCGCAATAGACGATTATCAATACGAGGTAATAAGAACATAGTGAAAATCTCTATGACTCTCGTGTTCCTTGTTTTTATGACCGTGGTAGTAAGTGTCGCTGCTATACCTTCCACTCGAGCTTATCCTAGTGATGCTCTATTCGCCCAGCAGATTAACCAGACTTTAGAATCAATTATACATTACAGTCAAGCCTCCAAGATACAAAGATATATCAACAACGACCCAAGTAATTTGGAACAGGTCATTCAGCAGTTAATTTGGCAGATTTATAGGACTTCCAATCTTGATCAAACATCACAAGTAGTTAATGAAATAAACAGACAGGTAACCGCTAACCCAGAAGGATTTACAGCAGATTCTATACTTTGGTTTGCGCAGCGTACGGCAAATGGTCAAACATACAGTGTGAGTCAAGCCATTGGAAACGTAGCACCTCCGCCGAGCCCAGCAGACTCTATTTCTTCTTTCAATAGTATAGCCGTGAACGATGCAACCTATTACGGAGATGCGGCCCAGACCGTTTTCCAGGGCGCCCGTGCTATCGCGGGGGCAAGTCCCGCGGCGACATCATCATCGGGATCATCATCAGACCAGAATCAATCAGACCAGAATCATCATCAGACATCAATGATGATGAAGATGAAGAATAACACAAACACAGAGTCAATAACGCGAGTATTGGGACAGACAATTCTTGGGACCGCTCTAGAAAATGGGCCAGGATCAGCTAAACAGGTATTAGTTCAGCTTACTAAGGAATTGATTAGCAATCCGAAGGGTTTCACTGCTCACCTGGTTTTAGCTGCTGCTTCAGAAGACGCAAAAGGAAATTTTCATGCTAGTAGTGAGTATATAAGTCATATAACGAATAAAGTAACTCAATCGGTCAACAATCAATCGCGACAACTATCATGTCCTGTTGGATTGCAACCAGCTGCTAGCGGCAATTGCCAAAATACAGGGGCTCAGCTACACCCAGCGGTAAAAGGACCAAATACAGCGGTAAGTACAGCGGTAAAAGGACCAAATACAGCGGTAAAAGGACCAAATACAGCGGTAAAAGGACCAAATACAGCGGTAAAAGGACCAAATACAGCGGTAAAAGGACCAAATACAGCGGTAAAAGGACCAAATACAGCGGTAAGAGGACCAAATACAACTACAGATGGAGTTGTTCTGAGAAAATAATGATAAGGTATTGATCCTGAAGTATATGATCAGGTTTTGATATAGAACCTTGTTTTATCTGCCACTGGCGAATTTTATTTTTCCCTAGAAGATCTTAGAATTCCCAAGATGATTGGGGAGATCTTGACAATGATAGAAATATGCGTATACCACGCAAAAAAGAGTTCTTCCGAGAAAAAGACGGTAAATAGAAAGTCAGTCAATAAATGACTCATCTGTGGGACGTCCTAATATTCTATTAGTAAATTATTTAGAATTTTTCCTCTAGAATTTTAATATATAAGCCGTAGGAATTTAAACAATGAGATAGAGAACACGTCAAAAAAAATTCAGTTTAAAGTTATGAAGTGCTATTCTTTGAACCTCATTGTTGCCTCTTTATTAGTTCTTGGATCATTTGCCACCTTTAATACCAGTGCTTTTGCTAAATCTGGGTCAAAGGACAATTCTGGATCCTCATCCTCAACCCAGCAGCCCCCCCAACCATCTCAATTGCCTAACACTTCCGGAGGAGGTAGCTCAAAGTCACCTTCAGAGCAGCAATCACAGGTGTATAGACTTTTGTAAACAAAAAGGTTTACCAGGTCCGAAACCTAACCCGATATTTATTCATCACACAGGATTTCATTGATGGGGCAATAGCGGGAATAAACGACGGACAGGCACCTGCTGATAGCTGTTGCTGTTCTTTAGGCTGGACTTCTACAGGTAGCTCCTTGTCTTCTTCCAAATTCGCTGGGATGTTGCTTTCATCTGACATAATCTAACTTATAATAGTAAATCAAGGATGTTGTTCTTAAATATTCTACAAGTACTTGGGAATCTTTTATTCTTGTAATTCAGATATCATGTTACCTAATTCATAATTCTGGATTGGCCCCATCGGTTAGCTATCTGTTCATCGAAGAAGATTACCTCGGTTACCTATCTCTATATTCAATCTCCTGAAATAGTTGATAATTTGCTTGAATATGAAAATTATTTTTAAATATATGATATACTAATAAAAAATGGAGAGATTAAAAACATAAAGACCATAACTATAGCCTTGTTAATTGTCTCATTATTGATTTCTAATTCGCCTATTTTTTCTTACCAAGTTTCTTCAAATACTGTTTTAGCAAAAAAATCATTTGTAGATACCAGCAGCAGTAGTCCTAGTAGTGCCACTCCGATATTGCCATCTGGAGAAACGGGATCAAAAGTATCAACACAACCGCCAAAACAACCCCCCTCATCCCCATTAAACAATGAAAAAATATTATTACCTCCACCACCAAAGGTAGCCATTAATCAACTCCGAGTAGCGAATGCAGGACAATCTAAAACTGTCAAACCTGGAGACATTGTTACTTTACTTTAGATGGTAGCGGCAGCTATGATCCTGATGGTCATAGATTAACATATTTTTGGTTTATGCCTGCAAATTCTGGCATATCGTTATCTAATACTAATACACCTAACCCAACGTTCATGGCACCTGCTATCAATAATCAGACTACATATACATTTCAACTGGTAGCACTGCACTGCTAATATTATACCCATCAAGACCCCCTAAAATAAATTCTTGTAACTTTGAGGTGATTTATCTCCAGGTACTGACAAATTTTATAATAAGTCCTTTTAAGCGGACATTATTCTTCTTTGTCCACTTGGTTTTGTAATTTTTATCAGATTACACTATTAATGCTAAAAATCAATGAATATCTCTATGAATACCTAAATATATTAAAAATATAGATGTTATAATGCTAGAATTTCTTGTAGGCAAAAAAGTACTGACTACAACGGCAGCACTAGTTTTATCGTTGGCCATGATTGGATCTCCAATTGCATTGGCAGCAAGCCCTCACTTTATAGGAACACCAACAATCAGAAAGAACCCCAACGCTAGCCTTACAGCCGATTTTAAGGCTGCAGGTTTGGCCAACATAGTCTCACAAGCATTTCTGTCATCATCTGGTGGCACAGCAATCTTACAGTGTGTGAATCCAGGCGGCAATAATCCTCCACCCAAGGTAGTGTCCTTCGGACCTTTACAAGGACAGAAAGTAAATATTCAACCAAGAAACGGCCAGATTACAGCTAGTGTTTCGATAGGACCGCCAACACTTCCTTCAGCATCACAGATATGTCCAAATCCGGGCTGGAACGTCAGGTTGGTATCTATCACCTATGACAACGTTGTACTGCACATACAACAAAACGGCGTAGACATATTGACACATAACTTTGGAAATGTCGATCCACAAGCAGCAGCTGTAGTAACAGTAAGTAGGCAGTAATCTTCCACCACCCTCCTTTTTTTATGATAATAATATGATCTAATCATTTGTTGTTTGCCACAGATTGCTTCACTAGTTATAGTGACGACTGACGTATTATTATCATTATTACTGTTGATTTGTAAGACTATTGTCTTGGCGGAAAAAGAGGTAGTATAGGCATACTATTTGTTCTTTTTCTTTTGTTCGCTCTATAGTATCTTTTGGGCAACAACTACGGCAAAATTATCAAGCGCTTTGAGCGATGATTACAATTTTCAATCCATCATGCGGCTGACAAGAGACAACTGGCGACGATAGTATAAGGTCTTAGATCAATTACGGCGGTAATTTGGCTGCAGGTGGAGGTGGTGTATTAGAAGTTGTAGGTGGCGAAGGAGGAAAAGAAGGAGAAGGTAAGCCAGGTCGAATGGTGGTGGTGGTCGTACCACTGCTGGTTGTCATATTACTAGTTGGTACTGACCCTATAATGCTGGTTTTCATCTCTTTGCCATTATGGTCTTTTACTGAATCTGTGGTTCCGAGTATTAAATTATTAAAGTGATTAGATGTTGCATTTGAGTCTAAAATAAATTTCATGGTATTCAGCCTATCAATTACTACTACTGTATTGACATTTTTCCAATTATCAATACCATTTTTCGATTCTAATCAAACTCCGTCTATACCTCATAATGCCATAGTCGGAAGCGAAGTTCCAAAAAATCTAATAGTGGCACCTGAGTGTACTTCTCATTTCTCTCTCTGCCACAGCTGTAACAGACTCTATCATATATGGCCTGGGTGGCAATGATATCATAAAATGTGGAACAGGAAATTGTAAAGTGTATGGGGGAAATGATAACGACTACGTTGTTGGTGGAACTGCTGCGAATGCCCTATTGTTTGGTGGATTTGGAGATGACCTTATCATCGGTGCATCTGGCCCTGGTGTTCTGGTAGGCGGACCCGGAGACGATCAATTATACTCTGGAAATAGCGGCGATATTATGATAGGAGGTAAAGGTGCAGATTACTTTGACTGTGGGACAAGTGGCACCGGGGAAGTCTTAGACTTTAACCCTGCACAGGGTGACACTAAAGCAAGCAACTGTAAATATGTATTTACACCAAGCGAAACTCCGGCAGCTCCTTAAAAAATGAGCTGGGTGGTGCCTTCTGTTGTTCAAGAGCGATACATTCACTTTATGCTTCACTCTCTCAAAGATGTCAGCTCTAAGTGCTGATAGGTAACATTATTGAGACTTTGTACGTTTTGGTGATTTAAGAACCATTGGAGTAAGCAGCCTGGCGTCTTTTCCTGTTGTTTGTTGACAGCAATCCTTCAGTAAGCGGGTTAGTTGGTTAGTTATGACCCTATATGACGTGATCTGCCAAATTCCATGCTTGTTATATGTCGTTTATGTCGCCATCTGTGACATCCATTCGTGATAATTGAATTTAGCCCAAAAACACATGAGGCTAATTGGCATTAATTGACACAGTTCGTGCTTGTTTTGGCGTGTCTTATGACGCTTATGACGCATATATGATATTTGGCCTATTTCAGACGAGGGTTTTGTGATACTTTGTGATACAATTTGGCAAGGTATATGTCCCTTATGACCATTATATGAGTCTATATGACGTTGCAAGTCGAGGATACCATAGTGACGTAAGTAAGGGTGCACAAATTTGAGTATTTAACGTAAGCCCGTTCGCGAAGAAGTTAAGGAAGTAGTGGGGGGCAAGAAACGAGTACTACCACACAACTACAAAATGGAGCCTCGGTGTTCCTACTGTTATCACAAAATGTCAATTCATGAGGCGGAGGCTGTAACTGGCGCTATATCATGGGTAATCGTAAATGCAAATGCATCATATCAGTGACTAGTGGTGTCAAGAACCAGCATCAAGGGGAGTTTGTGTTCAATGATAGCCGTGGTGCAACCAACTATTACTATAGGAAGGTAAAATAGGTATGACGCTTCTTAATTGTCCTAATTGTCCGTTATGGTGTATTTCCACGCTTGTTAATTGTCGTAATTGTCGCCAAATGCCAAGGTGTTATATGATATTTTATGATATATATTGCCAGGGGTAGACAATGTCAGATAGAGATTATAACGTAACAACCCGCAAACTTAGAGAAAACCGTGGCCCTGTGGGCGTTGCAGTCTTTGGCTTAAATGATAGCGGTATAACAATGAGTCCGACCTAACTGTCAATGATCTATATTGAGAATAACTCCTTGAGCTAGATTTGAAACCAATAGCAGTAGCAGGCAATCTATCCAGAAAGTATTCAATAGTACTGGCGGGGGCAGCTTTTTAATGTAATTTTTACAATTTTTAAAATATGTGCTTATATATTTGTATTTCATTTTTTAATTATTGACAATACCCACAACTAGTGCTGAAAGAACAGAGGTATTGTATGGTGTTGAGAATATAATCAATGAAGAATTACAATTTTTCTCGAAGACAAAAAGCCGAATTGATACTTGCATGGATCACACACGCCCGTCGCTGGCCATTGGGATTGAATCAATAAAGAGGTCTTTTCTTGATGCCAAAAGCAGAGGTGTGAGGTTAAGGTATCTGACTGAAATCACAAATGCTAACATCCCTTACTGCAAAGAGTTAATGTCAATAGTCAATGAGCTTCACCATCTGGATGGAATCAAAGGCAATTTTATGATAAGCGAAACAGAATATCTTGCTCCAGCAACTTCACATGAGGAAACAAAACCTGCATCTCTAATTGTGTTTAGTAGTGTCAAGGAAATTGTAGAACATCAGCAATATGTATTTGAAACGCTTTGGGATAAATCCATAGCAGCAAAAGATAGAGTAAGACAAATCGAAGAAGGCGTTGCACCAGAGTTTATAGAGACACTTTCAGATCCTGGGAAAATTCAAGAACTTGGCTATGAACTTGTAAAGTCAGCTAAACAAGAAGTACTCATAATATTTTCTACATCTAAAGCGTTCTTTCGCCAAGAGCAAGCAGGAACAATCGAACTAGTAAAAGAAGCATCACTAATGCATGGAGTAAAGGTTAGAATCCTCGTACCGCTGAATGACGTTATAAAAGAAACAATAGGGAAATTAAGAAAAGAAGGAAAAGAACGAATACGAAGAATTGATATTCGAAATATTCAACGACCTCTACAAACTTGGGTTTCTATTTTGGTAGTAGATAGAATGCTCTCTTTAGCAGTAGAATTGAGAGATGATACAAAAGAAGCTTCTCATGATGCCATAGGATTAGCGACCTACTCCAATAGCAAATCGACAGTATTATCCTATGCTTCTATATTTGAAAGTCTTTGGATGCAAAGTGAATTATACGAAAAACTTGAATCAGCAAATGAACAATTAAAAGTACATGATAAAATACAGAGAGAATTTATCAATATAGCTGCTCATGAATTACGTAGCCCTATACAACCGATACTTGGACTAACTGAAATTCTGCGCTCCAGGATAAATGATAACGAAGGGCGTGAGTTAATGGATGTTGTAGTTAGAAATGCCAAAAGGTTACAGCACCTTACCGAAGACATATTAGATGTTACAAAAATAGAAAGCCAGTCTCTACAACTCAACAGGGATATGTGCAGACTAAATGACATAATAACTATTGCCATACAAGATTGCAAAAATCAAATTGATAATTTGAAACTGAAACTACTTTATGAACCTGGTAACAACACTAATAATACTTTCATATTTGCAGATAAGGCTCGTTTATACCAGGTCATTTCAAACCTATTAAATAATGCCATAAAATTCACTAAAAATGAAGGAGGGTGTATATTAATTACAACCGAAGGGCCAGACAGTAAAGATCAAATCGTTTTTAGCATGAAAGATAGTGGTGAAGGCATCAATCCTGAAGTATCGCCAAAGCTATTTTCGAAGTTTAGTACAAAATCCACAACAGGTACTGGATTAGGATTGTTTATTTCCAAAAGCATAATAGAAGCTCACGGCGGTAGAATATGGGCTTCGAATAACACCGATGGAAACGGAGCTACATTTGCGTTTAGCCTACCTTGCGCCAGAAACATCCAAAATAAGTCTAAATAAGATATCTGGTAATGGAAAAGTTGTTACTAAATCTGAAGGAACTTGTATGGTAATAGGATCAGAAGGATCTTGGCTATCATCTATAATGTGATACGCAACTATTGGAATAGCATCGACTATTCCCTTTTTATTGTTAAAGTTTATTCCACTATTTACTTCTTGTACAAACTTTTGAAAGATTATCTGATCGTTGTGAAGGTATCCATTGTCCAAAGCGTTGTGACTCCATTCCCTAATAGAATATCTGTTTGAATACGTCAATGTTCCAAAAACATTAAATTAGCAGTTCCATCGTCTGCATATTGATAGTATTTAGCTGTTGCATTTATCACAGTTGCATTATTCCAAACATCGCCATATTTTGCTGCAAAGATATTAGGTGAATTAATCCCATGACTCTCCAAGCATTGCTTAGAATCACTGACCTGATAATTCAAAGCACCAGAAGACAAATTGTTTAAATCCACAGGAGTCATGCCCTTAGACTCTAAATCCTGGCCGTCTTCTTGTAATGCTAATATATCATTCCAATTCAGATGATATTCTGGGTTTCGATCGTTTGCGTAACTACATGTAATGAAGAAGCTCGCCTTAAAGCCGTATTTATCTAATATTGGTTTAGCTATAGTAAACTGGCTCTGGCTCAATGATGCTTAAATTCGGTTCTAGATTGATAGACCTCTGGCAAGAGTATTTCATGAATTGGAATCAAGCGAACACAGGATTTTATGCAAACGCGATAAAAGCTAGCGAATATTGGTTCAAGCGTGGTGGGCTCCTTGGTTAAGGACAACAATAGGCGCAAAACAAAAAGAAATTGCTAAGGTAGAATAAACCACTACTGGGCATTGAATCGTAGATAATATCTGAGCAAATCAGTGGGTATTGAATAGTAAATAATACCATGACATTACATTCCAGGTAATATCTGATTTGTTTTCTACAAAATTAATTTTCTATAACCTCATTATTATTATTATTGCGTTTTAAGACATTCTTCAACCTGGTCTAGCCAATACTCCCAGTCGGTTCGGTCTGGCATTCGTTTTCTGCGCCCGGTCCAATATCTAGAGTGTAGATGTTTAAGGTAGCTCCTAGCTTTGTACAATGCCACCCTTTCTAATGGGTCTATGGACAATTCTGATGATAATGAAGATAGCTTTGTAACATATTTGTCAAGGAAGCGTTTTTCAAGAGACTCAAGATCTACGGATAGATTATATTTTCTTTTGGCAGAGAGAAGTTTTGCAATAAAATAGCCCAAATCTTTGCATGCGTCGAAGATACAGCTGTCCTCAAAATCTATGACTGTCAGATCACTATTTCGGATCAAGAGATCTTTCCTTGTCTAGAATGACCGATAACATTTTACGTATTCTGTCAGCAAAACTTGGATAAAGAGAGCCTAAATGTTCAGAATATTCTTTTAGTTTATCTTCTTCTACTTGCTGAGAGTAGCTGTTTGTACGATTTGTCCTAGTTCTATGAAGTTTGGCCAACCATGAGGCTGCTTGTATAACCGATCTTTCGAGTAATGCAGCATCATTTTGTTTTAGAATCTTTCCAAGCTCTACACCACTGGCTTTAGAAGTTAACATAAAATCGTAATCAGAAAAATATATTATTGGTTCGCATATTTTGAGGCGGCCATCATCATTCTGAGCATCTTCTTCTCCGTGGAATCCCTTGTGCCATAATTCTTGCATTAAGTCAAAGACGTCGCTTCCTAGTTCATCGCTACTCCATTTACCTACCATACTTTTATGCGCTAGAAAATAATCGTATTTCTTATTATGTAGATATAAGTCGAATTGTATAGCTGGCTTTCTTCTTTTGCTCCTTAGCTGATTTATTTCACAATTTGAAAGTTCAAAGTCAGATAGATTCATGTTTATGAGACGTTGCTGCATGAAATCCTTAACAAATGTCCTATCTAAGAAATGCTCATGTGGATTTGTTTTTATGGTTTGAGCATTGTCAAAAGCATCCCTTTCTTCCACTGCTATTCTTTATTGTTAGTTTTATAAAAAACCTTTGTGGAAATCAGCAGTCAGAAAGCCTCTAGTGGCGGATTCCTATTCGCGCTCACACGTTAAGTGAGGATGCATCTTGTTATATAGCATTCCTAGAAATGCGAAAATGGCTAAGAGGCCCCCTTTTGCTATGAAGGTTAATTTACACCACCACCGAAATCGAGTTTAGTGTGACGAGAAGCAAGAACAATAATTATCAATGGTCCCAAAACAGTAGACATCTCACCATTTCTAGGTGTTAAGAGAAAAAGCGTGTTGCGTGTTGCCGTTGCGCACATAACCGCCCAACGAAAAAGGGCTACGTGCGTTACCATCCTTCTGTTGACATTATTATTGTTATTATTCCGACCCGGTGTAGAAAGACAAATTGTCATTCATCAAACTTTTGTTCTTGTGAATGAATTTGTGCATCATAAAGCATTGCATAAATTCCTCTTCTTCTTAGAAGTTCAGAATGGCCTCCAGTTTCCACAATTTCCCCATTTTCTAAAACCACAATTTTCTCAGAATTCACTATAGTTGACAGCCTGTGTGCAATCACAATAGTAGTCTTCTTTTCGACTAAGTGATCTAGAGACGCCTTGATAAGCGCTTCTGACTGTGAGTCTACATTGGACGTGGCCTCGTCTAGGATTAAGATAGTGGGATTTTTAAGCAACGCACGAGCTATTGCAATTCGCTGCCGCTGTCCGGTAGATAGCTTGACCCCACGCTCGCCTACATGTGAATTATATCCATCTGGCAAGGATACTATGAATTCATGGGCACTAGCCGCCGTGGCAACCTCAATTATTTCAGAGTTTGAAGCAGTAGGCCTTCCATATGCTATGTTGTTACGTATACTGTCAGAGAATAAAACCGGGTCCTGCGATACGACTGCAATTGTATGTCGTATCGAAGTTAGTTTCAGATCCTGTAAATGGTAACCATCAATAAAAATCCTACCTGCGGATGGTTCATAAAAGCGCAGAAGCAGATTCACAAGCGTTGACTTGCCTGCACCACTTTTCCCTACTACAGCGACAGTTTGTCCGGCCTGTACTACCAAATTGAAATTCTCAAATATCTTTCTGTCTGGTGTATACCCAAATGATACATTCTCGAATCTTATCTCTCCTTTGGCGTTGGCAAGTTCAATTAGTCCGTCCGAATCCTTTGTTGTTTTTACTTTTGTTTTTGTGGCCGTAGTTGTTGTTGTTCTTGTTGGTGCGGCGGTATTTGTTCCTAAATAATTCTCGGCCTGCGTGTCCATAATATCGAAAATCCTTTCGCCTGCCACAACCGCTCTCTGTATGTCTACATTAGCTTTGCTTAAGCTTGTAATGGGCTTGAATAACTTTTCTACTAGACCAATGAATGCTACCAGTGCACCCAAAGCTAAATATCCATGCACTACTTGTGGTGCACCAAAAAGTGCTACAATGACTATGGCCAACCCAGCAAGCATATCTACAGTACCAGAATACACGCCAGCGCTTTTGACTAATCTTATTTTCGCTTGCGATATCCCCAAAGACTTATCAAAAAACTGATCTGCTTCTATCCTTTCCATCGAGAAGCTCTTTACGATACGTACAGCAGCAATGACTTCGTTAGCCTTAGCCCCCAACTCCCCCACAGCCTGTCTTATACGTCTGGAAGCACGTTTAAGGGGCTTTCTGAACAAAAGAACGGATACAACAAGAGCAGCTGACACGGGAACCACAAATATTGCCAGGCTCGTGTTAACATAGAATAGTAGAACAAATGTACCGACCACGGTGGTTATGTCTGTACCGTAGCTGCTTATGCCTTGAGTCATGACCTTCTCAACCTCGTCTGTATCGCTAATAATCCGGGCGACGAGTTCGCCTGTCCGGCTATTATCAAAGAAGGTAACTGGGAGCTGTTCTAAGTGATAAAAGAGTTCATACCTAATCCTGTGCATAGTCTTTGCACTGAGGACTTGCGAAAAATACGCCTGGAAGTAACCCATGATCTCTCTACCTGCGTATGAAGCTAGAAGCAACAGAATTACCCACGGTAAGATGTCAAGATTTTTTTTAGTCAAAACATCACCAACAAGGTAGAATCCTAATACCCACGGTTGAAGTAATGTAAACCCGCTGACAGCCGCAGTTGTCAAAGCTAACGCCAATACATGAGGCCAATGTTCTTTTTGGTAATAGAGAAGCCTAAGTAGTGTATTCGTTGTTCGCGTGCGCCGCAGATTTACGGACTTTTTATGAAAACTGGGTTTTGCTATAGGTGACATTTCTTATTTATTTGGTCCTCAATACATTTTTCAGTGTTAGCTACCCAATACCCAAGATAAGAGTCATCTAATTTCTTCTTCAGAGTCCAATACCTGAAGTGTAGATTTTGAAGATAGCTTCTAGCTTTGTACAGATCAATTCTTTGAAGTGATGTTGCTAGTGCTGCTGGTGCTGCTGCTGGTGCTGCTTCCGCTGCTTCTGTCGTCTTAGTCGATGACACTTCCTGAAGATAATTTCTTAGAAAAATCTGCTCTAACGCTTCTACATCTAGGTTGAGACTGTATTTTTCTTTCCTCATGACGAGGTACGATATGAAATACGCCAAGTCTTTGGCCGGATCAAATACACAACTGTGTTCAAAGTCTACAACTGTCAAATCACTTCCTTCAACTAGGATATTCAGCGGGTGGAAATCACCATGTATGAATACGAAAAATTTTGGGTTAAGTTTTTTTTGCTCATGAAGGATATAAGATAACAATCTTTGTATTCTCGGAGCATAATCCGGAAAGAGCAAAGAAAGATGTTGATACCATTTGTGCAGTTTTTCCTCTTCCTCTCTTGTTGAAAAGATGTTTTGAACACCTGCAGGAGTGGTACGGTGAAGTTTAGCTAACCATTTGGCAGATTGCGTAACGGCAGGCTCAATCAAGTCAAGGTTGTTATCTTTGAGAAGTGCTTCAAATGTCGTCCCAGACCCATTGGATGTCAGCATGAAGTTATAGTCGACAAAGTATGCAATAGGTTCACAAATTTTGAGCCGAGATTCGTAGCCACCACTCTTACTATCGGATCTCCCATGCCATATGCAATACGACCACAGGATCTTCAGGTTGTCAAATACTTGCTTTAGGTTGCCGTCACGCCTCCATTTCCCAACAAGAGTTTTGGAAATTATGTCTTGTGCAGTGCGCTCTCGTGGTATTTGCTCTAACTTATATTCAATTGTAGCAATCCCGCCTCTCTTGCTCACTTTTAGTGGAGTTATTCGGCATTTTGATAATTCAAACTTCAAATCCAAAATAGGAAGTACGCGTGATTTCATGAGCTGAAGGACAAAACTTTCCTCCAAAAGGTCGTCGATTTGCTCTCTCTCTGAACGTTCAACGTAACTTGCCTTTGGATAATCTTCTGTATGGAATGGCGAGCCGTAAGTCTTCCCGGAAGATGTGTTGCGGCCGGACAATGATGATGGTGGTGCTGGTGCTGGTGATGATGATGACGGTAGTCCTGTTGACGCGACGTCCAGCGAACTGGTATCAATATCATGACAATTCTTATCAAAATGAGTTGCGACCAATCCAACTCTATCTTTTAGCAGAGACGATATTATTCCAGTGGGTTTACCTGACGATTGCGTCACACCACTCAGCATCCTACAAAATTCGTCACAAAATTTCATGAACCTAAATTTTCAACCCCTTTAGCATCTTCCAGGCATAACTGACTTTGTCCCAACCATTTCGAAACGAGCTCTATGTCCGGCTTTAATTTCAATAGCCAATATGTATGATAGCTCCTTTGAAGGTATGTTTGAGCCTCATAAATCTTCATTTGCCTCTTCAGTAAGCCAGCGCCGCCGCTGTAGTCGTCCTCGTCTCTGGTAGAGCTGGGCGATTGCAACTGCAACCCTTCGATATATTCGCGAATGAAGATGTCCACCCAATCAAATATCTTGCGGCTAAATCCGAAAGACATCTTAAACTGGGCCACAAAATACCCCAAATCGAAAGCAGGGTTCCCAACGCGGCTCTCTTCTAGGTCTATTACCGTTATGGCGTGATCTGAAACATAGATGTTCTTAGGATGGTAGTCTCCGTGGATGAGGCTTACCTTGGTATTATTAGGACTATTAGTATTATTTTCTTCATTATTATTGTTATTCTTATTATTATTATAACTACCTGTATTGTTGTCAAACACTTCTCTCTGCATTGAAACTAGCGCCTTAGAAAGTGAATCAATTTTTTCTGATAGAGACGGAAAGGTTACTCTAAGAGCTCTTGTGTAGATGATTGAGGATGCGATCTCTTCTTCTTTGTCAAGCGCATAACGATTCCCTCTTCTATAAGACTTTGCTGCCGAGATTATCCCAGGATGATGGGAAAGACCATCATATCCGAGCCTATGTAGCTTCACCAACCATCTTGCTGATCGCTCCAAGAATATTTTCACATCTGTCGCTTTTCTATTGACGACGGCTGTAGAGAGCAATTCACCTTCTGCCTCATCCATTAGGATGAAATAAAGGGACGGGATAAAGACGACTGGGTATGGGACTCTTAATTCACTCTTCTCATCGAATCCAAGCGACCTAAGATATTGCAGCATACGAAAGAGATGTTTAAAGCGTTGGACATCTGATTCACGGTGAATCCCTATGTACGTTTTGTGAGACTTGTCAAAGCCTACGGTAAATTTAATTATCATTTTTCGAAGATGTGTCTTTAGTATATATGGTTTGTAAAACAAGAATTCACGTTCACCATATCTATCCTTCAGATTATTTGATAACGATCGTTTTATCAATTCGACATTTTTTTCTTCATTCAATGATGCCGGTAAACACTCTAACAATTAGCTACTTAATTCAACTCCTATCGACACTGAAAAGAACCTATCAAGACTAGTAATGCGAAGCATGTATCCATGGCCAAACATTGCCTGGCCGGGATTGTCCCAGAAGACTGAGCTGGTATCATTGTAATACCCTGCCCACACAGACACTCCTTTGTTTGACCAGCCGCGTATGTTGGTCTTGGGTCTGAATTCTACCACTTCTGCACGGCCGCATTTAAGCAATTGCATATAATCCGGTGAAAGACCTATTTCGGTAGAAAAATCGGTAAGCTGAGGTGGAAGAGAATAGTCTAGACGAATTATGGGTTCATTTTGCATCAAAGATATTTTCTTTGTTAATCCAAACGCTCTGCTATTTTTCTGAACGTCTTGCAGGCTGATTCTTATTTCAGCTCGTTCTTTTGCTAGACTCGATCTTTCTATCTGCGTGACTTCAAATCTGTCATGTTCATAGCCAACATCGGCAAAGGCGCCAGGATGGTTAGGTGGCCTGTCCATATATCCATGGAGATCCTCTAAGAGATTCCAATCGTCTATAGGGTTGCCGATGACGAGGCGCCCACCATGTAGGCTTCTAACATCAAAGTGGTATACTAAGCGTCCACCATGCAGAGGAGAGAAGACAGAGAAAACTGAATTATTTCTAACAATGAGCTCCGAGTTACCATCCCAATCTATATCTTGAATGTACGCATCGACGCTACCGTAGGCGTCGTCGTCCTCGTCGCGGTCGCTGTGGTTGTCGGCCTTCGTTCTCATCCAATTGGCCGCTTCAGCTGTTATAGCAGCAATGCGAACGTGACTCGCTGCAGCTTTGATCCAGGGACTAGGACCGCCATCAGAGTTCGGGTCCCCGTGTGCACCGTTTTTTGGAGTATGCCAAGCCGATTGCCAGGACATCGCTAAAAGTACTTTCCACGCTAGTTCCATAAGGCTCGGATCAGCGCCAGATTTTGATAATTCCATCACACGCCTTTCTGTCCACTCATAATATTGGCTGTATGGAAGTGTCCATCTCGGGTCACAGTACCACCTTTCAAAGCTTTCCCCTGCTCCAAAATCATTCATTAATTCCAAGTAGGTACCTCTCTCAACATTTCTCTTCTCGATAGGTTTATGCGTTGAAGCCCATTCACCAACCTTTACACACGTAAAGTGATTGCGGTTCGTGCTGATCCACTTGACAAAGTTTTCATACTGCATAGGCCCATTTGGGTCCCAACCTACCCCAGCTGCCTTTTCCATGTCATCGGCATACAAAGCAATATGATCACTTTGGATACTGCTAAGGCTCGTATCTAGAAGCCACCATAGCTGTGACACTACACTCGCAAGGTTTTCTGAAGAACGAGGGGGGATATTCTGTCTTAGATTATAAGCGATTGGAATGACAGACAATCCACAACCTTGTGCGATTTCATACTTGACAAAGTTTTTTGGATCCCATTGAGGACATTTGTCGTAAGTACTTCGAGGACTAGGCTTTCCAAAGTCTGAATATAATAGTCTATCATCGAGTATAACGTATTTGTATCCTCCGTTTCGCAGTTCTCGATCGCCCAAAACTGGCGCTAGTATTTTTGTATCCCAAAGTCTTTCTGGTACCCAAAAGACTTTGATTCTATGTGGCTCCCATTTAAGAAGATTTTCATAAAGGAGGAGATGTTCGTTCAGCTGCCGTAGATTATGTTCGTGTGAGAAAAACTTCATCATGTTTTGCCCATAACTACTACCTATGAGTTCCAGAAGACTAAGTTTCGATAGAGATTCTAACTCGTGAAGAAATTCAGGGCAGTGCCAAGCTAAAGACTCAAGGAGAGTCCCGCTGATATGGATGTTCAGAGGAACTCGGTACTTTCTATGTATTTCTATTATATTCAACAGACCTGTTTTAGATCCTTGTTTTCCAGCGACCTCAGAAATTCCACTCCTATTTGCATAACCATCAGTGATCAAAAATTGATTTGCATGATGAACAAAAGCAAAAGAAAGCTTAGATTTAGATCTACTTATGCTGGGATGTTCAGAAAGACTATGAAAAGCCTGCGCTAGCACCATTGATACCGCGTTCCGTAAGATGATAACTAACATCAAATGATGATAGTTCACTAGTTGTGATTCTCGGAAGTGCTATGACAGAAACATACCCATGTGCAGCTAATCTTCCCAAGCTTAACTTTGTTGAGTTTTCCGACATACTTATCAAATTCGAGATCTCGCAAACACTTTTCGAGTTCTCTTCTTTGGTTGCTCCCAACGTAAAGAGAACCTGAAGGAGGCCTTGATCCGTTAAATAGCATACTTCATCAAAGTCACCCCGAGAACTTTGAGTAATCTCCTCGTCCTCCTCTTCCTCTGAATATGAATTAGCCATCGGTATGCCATCAGTACTGACAGTCAGCTTGTTGTACGTCTGTAATGTTTTTTCGGCCACAAGATCCCAGTTATACTCGTTTATACTCTCATGATATGCTTTTGACGTTAATGATTCGGCTAACAATGGTTGTTCTAGGATACGTGTTATGGCAGCTGCTAGTGAATCGGCGTCGCCAGGAGGGAACTTCAAGCCGGTGATACCATCATTGACTATTTCTGCCAAACCCCCCACATTAGACACCACTACGGGTGTCCGGCTTGACATCGCCTCTAGCGCCACAATTCCAAAAGGTTCATAGAGTGAGGGTACCACGAATATGTCTGCTGAGCTGTATAATGAGATGAGTGTAGTGTCGTCCACGAATCCTAAAAAGTGAACATGTTTTTTTAGTCCTAAACCTTCAACCTTTCTCATCAATCGTTGCCTGAGTGGCCCTTCTCCTACAACGATCAAGTTAAGACTGATCTTTTTATTATGAGTTAGTTTTTCAAAAGCAGTTATCAATACGTGAACTCCTTTCTCCTGAACCAGACGACCCACAAAGAGAATTATTTTTGAATTTACTGATCTTTCAGGTATTGAATAACGCCTTCGAAAACTTTTCATGATTTGCTCACGAATATTAGTACTGGGATTGAATCGCAAACAATCTACACCATTAGGGATAAGATTGATCTTATTTGCGGGAATATTGAACGTACGTTTGATATGCCCCGACATATAATTACTGCAGCTTATTACCCGGTCGCTGTAGTTCAACAGACGCTGTTCGATATTAGTTATGACTTTCTGGTAATCCTGTTGGATCATGCGAGACTTAGCGGCAACTGCTTCAGCTCGGCCAATTTCGGTTGAGTGGATGGTCGTAACCAAAGGCAATTTGTACAAGATCTTGAGCTTCAATGCTGCTCGTCCAACCATCCAATCATGCGCATGAATAAGGTCGAACCGGTTACTGTCTAATATCTCACAAGCTTCTTCAATCATAAGGGAATTCATATTATGTGTCCATAACAGAAAATCTCTATATGATATTCCGCTTGAATTTACACGTGTCACGTATACTCCATTGAGTATTTCGTCTTTTGGAAGAGTAGGAAAATCACACGTAATGATTTGAACACGAACATCCCTACGAGCTAGGCTCTTTGAAAGGAAATATACATGAGTAGAAAGCCCTCCGATAATCCTTGGCGGAAATTCCCATGTTAGCATGAGGATCTTTAAACTCTTCTTGCTACTATTTTCAATTATTTCCTTTAGCACTATGTGATACTATAGAGATCATATACAAATTGAAAGATAAACTTTGAGAATCTAAACATATAGGAAAAATAAATAGAAATATCTTAGGGTATCATGTTTCCAAATAGAAATATCTTAGCTATCGTATAGAACACAGCGGAGCGCACGTTTTAGCTATTTAGAATGGTTGAATTCAGGAGGGCAAATGCACGAGGCGTCAAAGCCGACTGCCAGTTACAAGAAGATTTAAAATATGTCAGCCATTCAGCTCTAATCTCTTCTAAGCTTTTGGTTAGTTCGCAAAAAACCTATTTCAGCATTAAGAAAGAAGTAGCGAAGGAGGCAGCCGACTCTTTTGCGAGAAATAGTCATTTAGAACCGTCTAGGATAAATTTTAGGTTGAGCCTTATTCTAATTTTGGGGGAAGGAAGGATGAGGAGATCTGGATTCTAACAAGAAGAGCTTGCGTGACGATGAGTCAAATTTATCAAAATTCTATCCACTTGGCTGTTTCTTCGATGAATCTTTTGCTAGGTATTTTGTTAAATTGAACATCCTTCCCAGATTGAACCTATCATGCTGCAATATCTCAGACTGCGAGATAAATCAATTAAAAAGCAGACGTAGAAAGCCAGTTATAGAATTCAAATTGCAATTACTTAACGGTGAAGATAATAATCAACAGCAAATTTCTATCAGTCTGATAGGTAAGTACAGAAATGACGGCTTACTTAGAGTAGTTTTTGATCTTTTACAGGAATTATGGGACAAATCATCGTTCGGTGGTGAGGATAATCAATATCTTAGGATATGTAGACCCATTGGATATTTTTCTGATTATAAACTCATAGTAACATCGAAAGCGCCGGGTATAGAACTAGGGAAGATAATCTTGCAACTCGTAAAAGGAGACGGCCGCACTAATGAGAAAGCTATTCAAATTGAGACCTATGTTTTACAGGCCGCTAGATGGTTGGCTAAACTCCATAAGATCGAGAGGGTACGATACGCACCACCATTCTTCATTGAGAAAGAAGAAATAAAATTAAGGGAGTGGTCCGGCCACCTGGAGTCGTTATATCCTAATTTTGCTGAACGAATATGCAGTATGTTCTCTAACATTCTCGATAAAGAAAGGGATCTTGACGGTAAAAGCTTCGTCCTAATACATGGTGATTTTAATCCCAACAATATTTTCATTGAAGACATGACTTCTAAAATGACCGTAATAGACTTTGAACAAAGCTGTATGTTTGATCCGGCTAAGGATTTGGGCTATTTTATTGCTAAACTTCAGTCCTATAAGATGAAATACAACCTACCTTTAGATACAGAGCGTTTACAACAACACTTCCTTGACACATATTATGTATCAGCCTCAACAGAATCAATAGGAAACATAGAATTATTCAAAGCCAGAAGCTATCTTCAACATCTACATTTTAGGTATTGGACTTGTAGAAGGAATCATCCTCCAGATAGTATCGATTGCAAATATTGGATGAAAAAAGCAGAAGATTTCCTTAAACGATAATGACAGAAATTCGATGAGGTATAGAACTAAGTGCTCTTTCATACCTAGTCAAATTGTCGTTGCTCTCCGAGTCGTTTACCTCACTTAGGTTAGATATTATTGAAAGTCAATGCTTCCAGCTTTTGTTTGGTCTTTTCCAATAGACATTATGTTGCAGTATATTGCACTGTCACGGAGAACGGGCAATATTCCCTGTCGACGGGCCTAGACGTGGCTGTAATTCACCAAAACAAGTTATTTAGCTGTTTCGTTCTCCTTAAATTCGTACGGCTATGGCAATATTCCCCTTATTTTTAGATAATCGTTTACAGCGTCAGGATTGTATATGATAACAATAAATTGAACAAATCCTATGTTGAGCGAAAGGCGATAGATTATGTTAGGAATGATTGTATCTCGCAGATTAACAAATCTTTGGAACAGAAAGCAAAAATCGTAATATTAGACGGGACTAGAACGGCTGAGGGATTCTTGTTAAATCAGTCATATACCGACGATGAAATATATATAAGATTCAATGACCCCCTAAAGAAATCTATCGAAAACAACTCCAACCAATTTGTTAATGTTATCTTCGCATCAGGAGCAAATGATTATAACGGTCCGTTAAGGACGGTAAGCTAGACGGATTGTCCAAGGATAATACACAGCCACTTTAGAATTTGTCATAGTTATTGTAGACATAAAATTTTCACCAATTTACAATTATTCGTATATTTCATTCAGCAGTTTCGTTTTCGGGTTACATTAAATCAGCTACGCGGACATTTTGTTCTAAATGCCTTGATAATGGTATTCTGTATTAGAACATAGATAGATATGAAGAAGGATGAACCACATTCCTTCTGGTCTTTTGACTATGACGATGTTGCCATAACCCTATTCTTACTACTAGTACCGTGTCGACAACTGCTTTAATTGGTAAGTAAAAGCCTTACCTTTCAGACCAAAAGGATGACGGTAATATTAATTGGACTAGGTTGAATTTCTCTTAACTTCTAGAAGTTGATCCCAACCTTCGATTATGTCTATGCTATCCATCCACCATTCATCAAAGGGTGGTCTATTGGTTGTGCTGTTTATCTCATTATATTGGCCTCTGGATATAATATCTGGGGATGGAATATTAAAACAGGTATTTTTTGAAATGATCCACCTATCATGAATTGATGACTTCAATTTAGAATGAACCATTACTCTTAATTCACTTACAATTTGATAGTTATTGAACATCTCATTTTTGAAATCTTTGAATAATCGTCGTAGATTGTCATCTGCTTTGTCTATAGAAGTCAGGATTTTGATACTCTTTATTTTGCTTTTATCAACAGATTGTATAAGTAATCTAAGTCCTTCATTTGAGAAATATCTGTCTACCCAATAGATATAATTGTCGCATGATTCTATCGCTTGCCACATCGCTAGCTTATTACTAAACGGTTTGTTTGGAGTAATTAGGGTTTGTATTTGATTTCGATCTGAAATATCAATTAACTCTTTGATCTTGAGGATTAATTCATTTTCTCTTTCAGCAATGAATTGGTCGAGGTTGTCGCTCTGGATATATTCATATGCTTTTTTATTTATGAAATGTGTGCCTAACACTTTAAGAAACTCAGTTTCATTATCTCCATAACGTTCGGCTATGAATTTACTAATATATTCAGATGGTTTTTTATATCCTTTAATCTTCTGGTTTGTCTCTCCCGTTTTCTAATGTCCTCTTGGTATCGAAATCATTAGAACCTTGTATTGCTACGAGGGACAATACGCCCTTATATATTGCTCCAGATTTTACGTGGACGTGTTTTAGATCCAATGTTACAAACTCTCTTCTCATTCTCTCTACAGTATTAGGTTTTTTCGCGTCATCGAGGAACCAATCTCTCATTTCCTTGAAGTCTGCAGTAAGTTGCGAATCGACTGCACTTGAATATGCATTAGAGAATACCGACGACCAATACCATACACTCATTTTCTTATCACATTTAACTTTGTTTTCGTTGTTTTCTATCTCCTTAAGGAGGGCGGCAAGGATGGGAATCATGGGAGCAAAAGGAAGGTCGTCTGCACTCTTGACCCCAAAACCATCGCGTAAATTCTCCAGTTTCTGGATAGCTGAATCGACGAAGCCAGACATTTCAATCACTGTTTCCGTGTAGCAGAAAAAAATATTTCGCAACCGATTCAATAATCCAACTGCGCCATTTCTAAACATAATGTAATTATCGGCTTGTCGGCTTCGGCAAACTAACTTTGAATCGTGCAACGAGCATATACAAGCAGCGGTACTATTGCCGGCCCGAACACCTAAATTAGTATGTCTTTGTTTTCTACACCACTACCGGACTGCAGTTACTTTAGGATTTAGCAAGAATACGGGCTAAAAGATACAATAAAGGTTGGCCTGTCACAATATTTATCTTTTTTCCTAAGACGAAGGGTTCGGTCAATCGTGTAATTACGTTATCAGAGGGGGTTCGGTGGAATGCGAGACAGATTTGACTCTATTTTGTCATCCACGGTGTTAGAGATTTGAATTTAGCAGCCGATATTAGGGCTTGTTGTCGGAACCTTTTATCTGCCACTATGTCACAGACCGGTCATATATGTCAAGCCATGAAGACCCTACCAAGTATTTACACATATCCCAACATGGAGCAGAGTATCCAGAGGACCCAAGTCTAAAGGATGTAAATCATTTGGCTGAGACGATTCGAAACGTTTGCAATCTAAATATTGGTGACCCACCATCTGATCAAGGCTTATCGAAAGAACACGTAGTTGAAGTTGATGAACTAGTTGAAAAAGAATTGCTTTGTGCTTGGATGTCCACAAACAGCCATTCAATATGTCTGAGTCTATGCGTTCAAATTTGCTCTCCAAACTGATCTGCCATATGTGCTTAAGTAGAGATACTTTCTTCCAGAATCATCAAGCACAAAAGAAAGACTCTTGCAGTGTGGATTGTTTGGTAAACCGCTGGAAACTATTTTCCAACCATCTCCATTATCCTGACTAACATATAATAGGTGATCTGTAGCTACAAAAAGTTTTACAGGATTTGCAAACCAGTCTATTTCAAGGCCAATAAATTCTCTGTCAGGAGGGATAGTCCCTTGGCCAACTGTATCCCAACTATGGCCATTCCAACGCAGAACATAGTTAGTTCCGGCTCTAGAGAAAGTAGCGAAAGCAAGAATGTCTTCGTATACAACTATATTCGTCACACCGCCATAATCACCACAATCATCTCCATAGATAGAATCTTTCAGTATTGACACCGGTAACGAATTAACGCTTCCACTGATAGTATCGATCTTGAATATGAGGCCTCTTCTCGTTCCAACAAATATTAAACGACCATCTATAGATGCCAATGTACTCAAAATGCCAAATTCAAGAGGAACCGACCATAAAAACTCGTAATGCATTCCTTGGGCTGGTTGACTTGAAAATATTCCAAATACTATGTTGGGCCACATTCCGCCACCATTAGCTACTGCATACATGAGCTGGGATGAATTATTTTCTTTTAGCGGAAATGGGATGATCTTCACTAAGGGGAAAGTATGTGAATCAGTAGCATCCCTACCTCCAATACTTTTTATCAAATATGCAATTGAAGCAGGAAAAGTCATTTCAAACCTCTGTACGATTGAACGAACACTTACCGGACGATCAGTGATTTTATTATTTTTTAGCGCTTGAGTAAGGTTTCTTATAAAATCCGAGGTTATCTTTCCAATTTCCTTAAAGCGGTTGTTACTACTGTCCCAAGAAGATACTTCAATCGGGGGATCGGTGTTATTGTGATGAAGTAACCTGCCATCTGCCAAAAATTTCATCAGTACCCCATCTCCACCTTCATAGGTTTTCCAAGATCCATTGTCATTATTAATTATACCAAAAAGATTTCCGTTATCTTGAGTAGGACCACCAACCAATCCTATTGTTTGAGAACTTGCTGATATATCATAGAATTGTAAATTAAGTAGCTGCCTATTGAGATTACTAACAAAAGTATTACCTAAATCATGGGTAACTGCAATCCCTCCATCAGAACCAATATAAATTCTTTGACCTGTACTATCGTTCGGATCGAAATACACTCCATGAAGGTCCGAATGGAGGTGTACGTTATGCTCGTTGATAAAAGTATCTCTGTTATCTATGTCGGTATGTCTAGCCCATTCAGTACCGCCATTTTTAGAAATGAAAGGCCCACCGCGCCACCCAATTACTACTTTATCCGGATCAGTGGGACATACTGCAATACAATTATTATAATTTCCTTGGCCCCCGGCTATATCAGGGTCTTGTGATTCCAATGGAACATCATGTCCTATTACTTTAGTTTTTAATTGATTCCATTTCTTTCCTCCATCTGATGATTTTAGTACTCCGTACATCCACTCAATATCAGGTTCAAGAGCGGATTTGGAAGATACTGCATACATGATCTTGCGATCATTATCACACGAGGCTAAAGAAGTACGCCACATTTTCTGCTCATCAAGGCCAATTATCTCTGCGTGTTTTGTTAGTATTAGCTCGCCAGATCTGCTGAATCCAAAACCTCCTTTCCATTCACAACGAAATATGCCATACCATTTATTAGCGGATTCATCATGGTCTAATCGAGCTGGACAAACTAGGATAGATTGGTCTGGTCCAACAGCCAGTCCACAGTAGTGACCATCAGGCAGACGACTTACTTTGTTAAAGACATAATTGTTAGTTCCTGTCTGAATATCTGACCAAAATACACCATTATCGCATGCAAATACAATTTTTGGGTCGAATCCCGAAGATTGCATATCCAATGCTGCAATCTTGTAGATTTTCCCAGTGTTGATTATGTTTCCGCTGTTGTCTTTAATTATAATCTCCTGCCAATTCCATAACGTAGAAGGTGGGCTGGACTTTGTTTCATAAAGTCCAACCCCTCCTGCGTAAATGTGCTCAGGAAAACCAAGGCCGCGAGTAAGACAATTTATTTCCGTATTTTCTAAATTATTGCTAAGCGGCATTGCGCCACCTGTGCTAGGAATAATCCAAATTCCGCCCGTATCCGTTGCAACAATAACTGCACGGTTTTCTAGAGTAATGATATCATTGACTCTCCCAGCATGCCACGCATCAGTAGTCTCATCTCTTTGGATAGCAAGTTTGATTGGCTGATACCAATGAATATTATTTATATCAATCCACGGATCAACTTCTCCAAATTTCTTCATTAGCTCCAAAGTAGAAATATGGGAAGTTAATCCAAAATTATTTGCTACTGATCTAATATCTATAGAGAGAGCCTCTGAATGGCGTCCTCCTGAATGGATAGCCTCAAAGATACCTTTCATGAGAGATTCTCTTGATTCAATCTATTGTAAAGC
>WNFX01000610.1_pt1 | contig 44919 bp, 42 predicted proteins | sample 5400111 | NCBI WGS metagenome assembly WNFX01 (sample SAMN13153363, study PRJNA577476) | soil metagenome | isolation source: 40 cm soil or saprolite under grassland replicate 1 | place: USA:California | collected 2016-06-15
TGTGACGCGCTGTTGCACCGCTTCAGGCTCTCGCGCCAGTTTGCGTTGGTATGCGCCAAGCATTTCTGATGAGATGTCCAGCCCTTCGAGTTGGAAGTTGCCCGGGCTATGTAGAAGTTCGATGCCAATACGCCCACTGCCACATGCCAGCTCGAGTACGCGCTGTGGAGTATAGCGCATCACCAGTTCACACCAGAAAGGCACATCCTGTTCTGTCTGGCTCTGGTACTCAAGATCGTAGTCACTGGCTCGTTCGTAATATTCCCCCATGTTATGTGGCATAGGTAATCCCTCGTTTTAGATGAATAGCAAGTACAAACGTAACTATTTTGCAAAGGGTTCCAGTAGAGATTATCATAGAGAAGCACAAAGAAGCAAGAAAAAGAAGCAGTATACTAAGGTTGTGATATACTTCCAAGAAAATTGCGGATACTAAAAAGAAAGTATAGAATAGCTATATGCCCTACCTATCCATCCAACAAGCCTCGGAAGAACTCCGTTCTGGCATCATAACCCCAACCGAGCTGCTAGCCGAAACGCTTGAGCGTATCGACGAGCTCGACGGTGAAATCAGGGCCTTCGTCACAGTTATGCGCGACCAGGCTTATGAAGAGGCAGAGAAGGCTGAGAACGAACAGCGTACAGGTCTTTTTCGTAGCTCACTTCATGGCATACCTGTTGCCATCAAAGATCTTATTGCCGTCAAGGATATACGTATGACGGCAGGCTCAAAAGTCCTGGCAGATTACATACCCCAAGAGGATGCGACTGTCGTCGAGCAATTGCGCACGGCTGGAGCCGTGATTATTGGCAAGACGAACACACATGAGTTTGCGTATGGAACCTATACGCCTCCGACGCGCAATCCCTGGGACCTGGCACGTATCCCTGGCGGCTCCAGTGGTGGCTCGGCGGCAGCATTAGCGGCGAGTATGTGCCATGGTGCACTTGGTAGTGATACCGGCGGCTCGATCCGTATTCCATCAGCATGTTGTGGTATCACAGGACTCAAGCCAACCTACGGGCGTGTGAGCACGTACGGTGTCATTCCCCTGAGCTGGTCGCTCGACCATGTTGGGCCTATGGGTCGAAGCGCCGAAGATTGTGCTATTCTATTTGATGCCATCGCCAGGTATGATCCGCGTGATCCCAACAGTGTTTCAGGCCCTCCAGGTAAGGCCAGCGCATCGTTGATTGGTGGCGCAGAGGGACGAAGCCCGCTTTCACTACAGGGAATCAGGCTCGGCGTTCCATCAGAATCGTTTGTAGCCCCGCTTGATCCCGAAGTACGCGCTGCCTGGCGCGGGGCACTACTGGTATTGCAAGAGGAAGGAGCCGAGATTATAGATGTAGAGTTGCAACACCCCAGCATGGAGACATACCGCACCATCCAGATGCCCGAAGCCTCCCTGACTCACATGGAAAGAGGATGGCTGACCAATCGCCTGGAAGCCTATAGCGAGAGAACACGCTCGCGTTTATTACAGGGTCAGACTATTCCTGCCGTGGACTACTTACGTGCGCAGCAGCAACGCCGCGCCTTTTCGAGTAATCTGCGCTCCATCATGCAGCGAATCAACGCGATAGCGCTTCCTACAATACCTATCCCAGCAATTCTGACTGAACAAACAGATCAAGATATTCTCATCGATGGCGTCACTGAAAACGCAACAGTTGCCCTTTTGAGATTGACGATGCCTTTTAATCTCGCAGGCCTGCCCGCCATCTCATTGCCCTGCGGTTTTACCGCTGGTAGCTTGCCCATTGGCTTGCAGATCGTGGGGAAGCCTTTCGAGGAATCGATGATACTCCGCATCGCCCACGCTTACCAGCAGTTGACGGACTGGCACCGCCGGGAGATAAACACCAGACCATGAATCAACATAGAACCACCTTACATTTACCCCACGGCCAAATGCGTCTCCCGGCCTTCCTACCAGACGCCACACTTGGCGTCGTACGTAACGTAGATAGTATTGACCTGGAAAAATGTGGTGTTGAGGCTGTCGTCATGAACACATTTCACCTGATGCAGCGTCCAGGCTCCTCCACCATAACATCGCTAGGGGGATTGCATAACATGACTGGCTGGCCACACCCCATCATCACGGATTCAGGTGGTTTCCAGGCATATTCCTTGATCCGGCAAAACGCTAAATTTGGTTCTATCAATGACAAGGGTATCACCTTCTTACCAGAAGGCTCAGACCGTAAATTTCACCTCACACCAGAAAAAAGCATACAGCTACAACTCAGCTACGGGGCTGATATCGTCGTTTGCCTCGATGACTGCACGCATGTTGACGATTCATTTGAGACCCAGCAAGAGTCGGTCAAGAGAACCAACGAGTGGGCAGAGCGCTGCAAGGACGAATTTCAGCGACTCATACAACAAAAGCGTCTTCTACAGGAACGAAAGCCGTTGCTATTTGCCGTAATCCAGGGTGGAGGCTATCATGAATTGCGTAAACAATGCGCCGAGGCTCTGCTGGAGATTGGTTTCGACGGCTTTGGTTTTGGGGGCTGGCCGCTAGATAGCAAAGGTCAACTGCTCACTGGTATCATCACCTACACCAGGGAACTTGTACCTCCAGAACTGCCGATGCATGCCCTTGGTATAGGTCATCCTGCTAATGTTGTGGAGTGTGCCAGGATGGGCTACCATATCTTCGACAGCGCCATGCCTACACGGGATGCACGGCACTCGCGTCTATATGTTTTTACGACACCCGATTCGTTACCTGCACCAGCTTCAACGGAGAAGTGGTTTTCGTACCTCTACGTCAATGATGACAGGGCTATCAAGAACGACGAACCGGTATCTCGTTCCTGCGATTGCCTGTGCTGTTCACGCTACTCGGTGGCATATCTACACCACCTTTTCAAGATCAAAGATAGCCTTTTTCTGAGACTTGCTACAATACACAATCTCAGATTCATGGCCCAACTTATTGAACGTTTGAGATCAGAACAGTATGTACAACAAGGATTACCAGCAGATAGACAATCTCGTTGAGGCTGTCCTGAGGAGTTCTAAATATAAGAGCATTGATAGTGCTTTCATTAGATATATTGGCACGCAAGAACTTGCCAGGCGGCACAACCTCAAAGAGGCTATCAAGTCGACCAAAAATAAGTTGCACCAGGTTGGTGGAGCGTATCAAGAAAATACCCCGCGCTATGCATTGTGGTTAGATGAACTCAAACGAGCATCTCGATCAGCAAACAGAGAGCATTTTTTTGAGGCGTGTAAATGGATTATGAGTCACCACTCCTCTACCAGGGAGCGCCTGCCGATCCTTGATCAGTTCTACAGCACACTACTGGCCGGTCTTCCTCCCATCAACTCGGTCATTGACATAGCAAGTGGACTGCATCCACTTGCTATACCCTGGATGAATTTGAGTGAACATACACAGTATTATGCCTACGACATCTATGAGGATATGATAAATTTCTTAAACGGCTGCATGGCTCTCATGCCTGTGCGAGGATACGGGAAAACTTGCGATGTGATACACAATTGTCCCGCTCAAAAAGTCGACATTGCCTTTCTTCTCAAAGCCATACCCTGTCTTGAGCAGGTGGATAAATCAGCAGGCATACGGCTCCTGGAGTCAATCAATGCTGATCGTATAGTTGTTTCTTTTCCCGCCCATTCTCTTGGTGGTAAGAACAAGGGCATGGTCACAAATTACGAAGCCAGTTTTTATGAACAGGTTGCGCACAAACCCTGGTCAATACAGCGTTTCGCATTTCCAGGTGAACAGGTATTTCTGGTAAGCAAGTCGTTATGAGTTAGTCCCCTGAGTTGGTGAACCTGACGAAAACCACGACACTTCGTAGCTTGCGGTTGATGTATACGTTACCTTGACTGCAGCAAATGTTAAACCAGTATCATCAGCATCGTTATCATGATTATAGTTAATCGGTGTACATGTTCGGGTCATCAGGATATTTCCCAATCCATTCAATGAGCTGGCATCGGAACCAGTATAGATGTTTCCTTTTTGTGGTACAGTATCGCCAGAAGTACTTTGGTTAGGAGCATTTGCAGTGACTTGAACCGTACAATTAGATGAATTAGTAATAGTAGGTCCTGGAGTATAATGAATCTGGAAATTACCACTTACCGGTCTCTGCAAGACCGGCGATAGAGGATATTGCGCAGCGTGAACAGTAAATATGGTAGCAGACTCTTTCTTACCCTTTAGAAGGTAATGATAATAACATATGTACGAGGAGTTATACGGGATAGCAACACGAAACCAATAGCTTGTAAAGTTGCCTAAAGTTATCGAATTGTTTTGATTATTATTTTTGCAACTGACGCTTTCTCCATTGATAAATATCACTTGACTAGGCGGTATGGTCTCATTTGTACTGAATCCCAAAGTAATTACACTCATTCCATGTGCCCCATCCGATGCATCTTGGTCTTCAGCAATTGAGGCAGTTACTTGCAAGGTTGATGGGATTGTTGTGTCTGGAGTTACTGGAGGGTCAGAGGACCCGGATTCACATGCATTGAGTACGATTGGCACCAACACAAGAAAAAGTACCATGGAATATCTAAATCGTGTTGATCGCATAATCCGTCTCCTGACTAGCAAGACTTTTCTTCCCATGAGGAGGGATCGCCTACAAGATGAACCTGACGTTAGGACATAAGGTACCTACAATAACAGGAGAAGTGATAATGCACAACACTTAAGTATAGAGGCTTCTTATTTAGATATAACACATATTTCTCAATTAGAAAAGGTACATACTTTCTAATTTTATGTACCATCCATACAAACATTGGTAGATAAATGGATGATTTGATCACATGCACATCACAAAAATAAGCTTATCAATAAAATACCGATCATTTTGATCAGTATGTGAGCGCTATTTAATACTGATTGAACAAAGTAAGAAATAGTCGTTCCTGGAGATAGAGCAATGACAACAACTTGCAAATGATGTAATATAGCAAAGAACTGGTAGGTTGGACATTTAACGGAAATCAAACATAGCTTCTCGGATAGGAATGGACATGAGTAGCAATCTGCTTCTCGGGCGTACGATTAAAAGCCGCTATAAACTTGTAGATGAACGGGGAAGTGGTAGTTTCGGTGAAGTGTATATCGCACGCGACCTGCAAACCAATTATCTCTATGCGGCAAAGGTGATGTACCAGGACCACGCAACCGATAGTGAACTGTTGGAACGATTCAAACGCGAAGCATACATCCTGCAAAGCCTCAATGACCAGCACATCGTTAAGATTGTAGATTATGGCAACGATGGCAATACCTATTTCATCATCATGCACCACATCGATGGCCAGAACCTCAAGTATTACATATCTACTTACGGTCCGATGGAGCCATTACGAGCATTAAATTATATCCTGCAGGCTGCCGAAGGACTGGATGCCGCTTACAAAAAGAGAGTAGTTCACCGTGATATCAAGCCACAGAACATTCTCGTTAGTAACAAAGAGGTTGTGAAGATCGTCGATTTCGGCTTATCACGTAGTAAAGATTCGCCGACAATTACCGGGTCAGATAAATTTATGGGAACAGCATTTTATACTGCTCCCGAGCAGGTTATGAGCGGTCATACAGCAGATATTCGCTCCGACCTCTACTCGCTGGCAATTGTTCTGTTCGAGACACTTATTGGTTATCCTCCCTATACTGGAAGTACAGTTGTAGACATCATCCTGAAACATCAATCTGAAGAAATTCCTTCTATTTGCCGCCTGCACCGAGGGTTGCCAACTGAAATGGATGCTTTTATATATAAGGCGTTGGCAAAGCAACCTGCTGATCGTTACCAAACACCACGCGAGTTTATCGCTGCTCTCAAACAGATACGACAAAGTATCCAGGGACCTAAGCCTGCATTACCACAGGCACGACTTATCATTATCTCTACGGGACAAACATTTGTGTTAAGTGGTGCAAAGATGATCGTTGGCCGCGAAGATCCAAAACGGGAGATCCACCCTGATATTCAAATTGATGACCCAACGATGACACTTGGGCGCAAGCATGCGCGGATTATGAATGTTCAGGGGACCTGGACCGTTGAGGACTACAACTCGCGCAATAAAACACGTTTAAACGACGAAGTCTTAGTTCCTTACGAATCAAGGCCTCTCAAGAATGGCGATATGCTGCACTTTGGTAGAGTAGAAGCGCGTTTTGAGTTGCGCTAAGAAAGAGGATTTAGCATGTTCCCGAAAAACTGACTGACTATCTTACTTTTAGGCGTAGAGTTTTTAAACGAGTGGTTTAGCAATTTACTTGCTGCCGTACTTCCTGCCATTAAGACGTCACTCGGTCTGAACTACATCCAGGTAAGCTTCCTCTTCACCGTCTTAGAAGGCGCTGATATCGTGAGTGATGCTATCTTCGGTGTCATTGGCGATATTTGGTCGCGCCGCTTCCTCATCTCTACTGGTACTGTTGCCGCAGGTATTGGCCTCATCTTGATGGGGATAGCTCCTGGTTATCTCCTGCTTCTCACCGGTGTTGCGATTCAGGGACTTGCAGGTGGTCCTTTCGTTGGCCTGAGCCAGGCTTCACTGATGGATGAGCATCCAGAGCGACATGATCAAATGATGGCATGGTGGTCAATTATTGGGAATATTGGCTTCCTTGTCACACTGCTGATGGTTACCGTCGCTTATGCCCTGGGCATCAATTGGCGTCCGCTCTTCGTATTTGGTGGCATCTTATTCATCATCTACGCCCTTGTACTGACAAGAATACGCTTCCCATATACAGGAGAGACTGTGAAGGAAGGTGAGGAAGTCAGAGAAGATGTCAAACCTACTTCCAATTGGGCTGCGATCAAAGCAGCCGCGCTCGATAAAGCATTATTACGTTGGGCTTTGATCCTGCCTTTGTTGGAAATGCCTTTGAACGCCTTTGTTGTACTCTACTTCCATGATATTGTAGGGTTGAGCAATATCGCTGCAAGCTCATCCCTGCTGATAATGATTGTTAGCTCTTTCGTAGGCAAAGCACTTCTGCCCTGGCTACTTCGCTATTTTGAGGGCTTGCGCTTGTTGAAACTCGACATCTGGATAGGCATCATCAGCTTTGGAGCATTTCTGCTGGTACCCACTATACCGGCAAAATTCGCCACTTTAGCAATATTTAGCCTGACGGAGTCGAGCTGGCATACGCTTGCGCAGGCGCAAGCTTACTCCACACAACCCGGTAAATCAGGAGTGGTGCTCAGTGTCACCTCTCTTATTTCACCGGTCACCAGTTTATTGCCGCTGCTTGTGGGTGTGATTGCAACATGGGTGGGCCTTGGATGGGGATTGGCTGTTCTGCTAGTAGGACCTACTGTGGCGGGGATAATGCTCTTTTTGAATTAGTAGAAAAGCATGTTATAGAAGGAATAAACTGGCCTTTTTGGGCGTTTTACATGTTGACAAACTGTTGTAAATTCATGTACTCTCTAATATAGAGAAACGTTCGCATAAATTCTGGCTCAGCCAGTCTTAAGGGAGGTGCAAGATATGGAAAAGCACGTCTATTCAGCATTTGTGCTTGTATGCACCTTGTCTACCCATGTCGGGGGTCACGAGCGAACGCTGCCGGTCCAGGACACCAGAATAGGACTCAACAAGAAATTACCTGGCATCCACTAAAAGGCAGAATATGGCTCATTCCCTCCGCACGGTAGACAACACACAATTGATTGTTCGAACCGTGTTTTTTATTCTCCTGGAGGGAAAGCATTGATTAAGGACCCGGAGTCACTTACCGGCGTGGTATTGAACGGCGCACACGGCATATACGACGTTCATACCGATATCGGCGTTCTGCGCTGCACATTACGAGGAAAACTCAAAAAAGCCTTTGCTCAAGCTCAGTCTGCAAAATCAGTGAGCAAAGCACGTCCACGTTACGACAAATTGCTCACATTGCCGAAGACTCAGCCGAAGACTCAACGTATTGAACAGCGCGACATAACCACTAATGCATTACCTGTACGACTGTCGATTGGAGACTACGTAAAGTTACGCCAGCTCGACGAAAGCACTGGCTTGATTGAGGAGATCCTCCCGCGCCAGAGCGACCTGTCACGTAAAGATACAGGTTCAACATCTAAAAAAGTCATTCAGCAAACTATGCTTGCTAATCTAGACCAGGTAGTGCTGGTCTTTGCTACAGCGCAACCCGAACCGCATTTTGGTATGCTCGACCGTTATCTAGCCATCTGTGAGTCAGCTGAGATTCGCCCGATCATCTGCTTCAATAAGGTTGATCTGCCGTACGAACAGCGTGTGGATGCAGCGGCAGCCCTATATGGTCGGCTGGGCTATAGCGTGATCTGGACAAGTACGAAGACCGGTGAGGGTATCGAACCCTTACGTTCCCTGTTAAGGGAACATACTACCCTTTTCAGTGGGCTTTCAGGGGTAGGTAAGTCCTCCCTGGTGAATGCCATCGAGCCTGGAATGGCCATCAAAACTGGTTTAATAAGTGATGCGACAGGTAAAGGAAAACACACCACAACTGGTTCGCAACTCTATCCATTATCGGGTGGAGGTTGGCTGGCCGATTCGGCGGGTATTCGCGCGTTAGCAGCTTGGAATATTGCGCTAGAAGATCTGGCATGGTGCTTCGTAGAGTTTCGTCTATACCTTGGCGAGTGCCTCTTTTCCGATTGCCTGCATATAGACGAAGAAGGCTGCGCAATTCGCCAGGCAGTCGAGGATAAAGTAATCAATGAACGACGCTACAGAAGCTATGTGCGGATAGCCACAGGCGAAGAAAGATAATTTCTCACTGCGCCGCCACTTCAAAAGTAGCTCTTGCGGTCTGTTTTGCCCCAGGCAAGGAGATGATTACCTGTGCTTCAACCTCGTCTATACCCATGTCCATTGTCTGCATATTACTCATGAGCGTTACATGCGCATTGGCGACAGGTTGTTGCGAAGCATTCAACAGCACTTGTACCGAGAGGGTTGTGGCTTGCGTAGTCAGAGGCGGATTCGGGTTAACTTGAAAGGTCACGTGATAGGGGCCTGCTTGAGCGGTCTGCACCTTGGCCGTGACACCGTGAGGAACAATAGAGTCAAGCATCGTACCAATCCAGATCATGAGAATGAGAAAAGCGATGCCCAGCGCAATTGCCAGCAGACTCCGCTTCATTTTTTACTCACTGCTGCACCTGGTACTCTGACAAATACCTTGCCATCTTCAATTTTGGTTTCCAGGCGTGGCAACGAAGTCAGGTAGCGTATTGGACTTGAGTTAACAGGCTTGCCATATTCGGTGAACAGACCTCCATGACAGGGACAATGAAATTTATTGTCAGAGTCCTGCCACTGTACAATGCAGCCCATGTGGGTACAGGCAGCAGACATGGCTATGATGGGTCCCTCTTTCGCTGATTCACCGTTATCACCATCGTTACGTATGACATAGCCAACAATTGAGTCGGTCGCGAAGCGTATCGCGCTTTCGCCAAGCTCTGCAAGCGTTGTCACGAAGAGCCAGGTAGAGGCTACATCCGAAGGCACGATGGGAGTCGCCCATGATTGTCCCTGTCCTGGTCCTGCGGTCGCTGCCTGTGTTGCCTGCTCAACCATATGTTCGATACCGGCACCTGCTGCCAGTGATGCTGCAACGGCAGCGGCTCCACCAGCCAGCAAGGCGCGTCGCGAGACACGAGACTTCATCTGCGGCTTCTTAGAGATAAAAGGGAGATGCCGTGTCTTTGGCGGTTGCTGTAGCTCTTGTTCAAGCCTGGCCTGCAACTCAGCGGCAAATTCAGGGCGTGGTATGACTTCATCAGGCGAGGCGGAGCGAAAGAGCGCAGCCATTCGATAGATACGAGCCTGGTCGGGTGTCAACTCAGCCGGAGGATGAGCTGTATGCCCGGCCTGAAGCTCCTCTATAAAGTGTTCCAGCTCCAGATAGTCTTCAAATCGTTCCTGGTCTTTATCCTGGTGGATATCACCTGACATAGTGTTGTGTCTCCAGAAGAATGCCATTCAGGCACCCTCATTCACTTTTTCCTGTATCAGCTTGTTCCGCTCACAACGTATTCGAGATCAGCCGCTCGTTTGAGTGCGCGGAACTGTAATACTTTGACGTTCGCTTCTGTCAAACACATGCGATTAGCTGTATCTCTGATCGAGAGATTGAGTAGAAAACGACAGGTCAACACTTCTCGATAATGTTCAGGCAATGCCTGTAGAATATGATGCACATGTTCTGTCGGTGTGCCGTTCGTGGCGGCAGGCTCTTCATCGACTGGACCTTCCCAGCCAATTTCCAACAATTGCTCAAGCGAACTGGTCGAAATACGATAATAACTTCGCCAGTAGTCTGCGATGGTTGTACGAGCGACTTGAAACAGCCACTTTTGCATACTTTGTGCGCCACGTTCAGTATCAATGCCGCGTACAGCCTTCATAAATATCTGTGACGTCAGGTCCTCAGCCTCTTCACGATTCCCCACTTTGCTATAGACATAGCGATAAATCAGACCGAGGTTCTCCTGATAAAACGTCTGAAACTCCTGCACGTTAGTCCCTCCCGAGAACCCAGTATTGCTGGCCCCCCGAGAACCCTGCACCCCAGCGTCATTCTGTCCTGCTGTTGCAAGATTCGTTCTCGCTTGTTTTCCGCGCAGTGAACCCACAGTGTACTCCCTGCTAAGACGGCTTGCTTGCGTTCCTGATATGCCCATTCGCCTTGCTTATATGTAAGACTCATACGTAGACGCGAGTCGAGAAATGTCCTAGTAGGTATTACTACGGTGACAGGTTACACTTACAACGTTGATACATGCCATATGAGATGGGTGAATAATGAACGCTTGTAGTTTTCAATGGCATTATTATATACCTGGGTACTTCATTTTACCAGTTCAACTTGAGTTCATGAAAAAGAACCAGCACTCTGCTACCCATGTATTCCCACGTTTGCGCCTTCCCCTACCCTGGAGTATAATAAACATACGACGTCAACAAAATCGGGCAGGCCCAAAGAGGTGCCTGATTCCAGGTTTTTCGCGTTGATTCTAGAAGTTGTGAGCAAGCGTATGATCCTATCAGGTTCATCAATCATGTGCATCCACTTCTTCCGTGGCTAAAGAACTTTTTGCCTGTCAAATAGTTGTAGAGGCATTCCCGATTTGCGGATGCCAAAAACGAAGAGGCGAGATAGTCGGGTACGGCTAAGAAGGGGATGCTCCTATTGCCCGAGTATTTATTTAGACCACCGCAAGGGCTACCCCTACAGTCCCCGCTTCACACCTCAAGAATTGAGGAGCGTTATGTATAAAGGTCAATCAGGTATGTGGTCGTGGCTGCTACACCGCGTTGCAGGGTTGGGTATACTTTTGTTCCTACTGGTCCATATTGTGGACATTTCGCTACTTGGGTTCGGCCCCAAGATCTATAACGAGGGCATTGCGCTATTCGGTCTAACAATTGTACGTATTGTATCTTTGGCACTGATTGCTGGTGTGCTGTACCATTCCTTTAACGGCGTGCGTATCATGCTGATTGATTTCTGGCCTAGGGGGGCACGCTACCAGGGCGCTATGTTTGCAGCCGTGATGGTACTTACAATTGTCTGCTTCCTTCCCATGGCCTACTTTGTAATTGCGCCGGCATTTGGTATAAATACAGGTAATACGGCCTCTGGCATGTAGAAATTCGTAGATAGGAGAGCAGTAATGCGTGTTTCGACAGGTTATGGTTCACGCCCTACAAGCGGCGGTTTTGAAACGTTTTCCTGGTATTTCTTCCGTGTCTCAGGTATCGCGCTCATATTTCTCGTTATTATTCACCTGTTCTTTAATCATGTGACGACTGATGTTGCCTGTACCAGTTATCAGCTGATCGCGGCACGTTACCAGAATCCTTTCTGGCGGCTTTACGACTGGCTGCTACTCACGCTTGCCCTTTTGCATGGCATGAACGGCCTGCGTGTAGTAATCGATGATTATGTAAGTACACGTGGATGGCGTCTTACACTACAATCTACTGTTGGTATCTTAACATTGGTCTTTTTTCTATTAGGCACGATTACACTAGTAACGTTCCAACCTGTAGTCGGGAGTCTCGGTCCCCACTGCATCCCGTCGTAATACTAATGTAGGGATGACCTTAGGGATTACCAGAATACTTCACTGGATAGTTGAGGGTACAGATATGTACTATAAATTCGATGTGGTGATCGTCGGCGCAGGTGGCGCCGGACTAATGGCGGCAATGCAACTTCCAAATGCCAGCGTTGCAGTGCTCAGTAAAGTGTATCCCACACGCTCGCACACTGGCGCAGCACAGGGCGGTGTGGCGGCGGCGTTGGGCAACCAGGAAGAAGATCACTGGAAGTGGCATATGTACGATACCGTCAAGGGCGGCGATTACCTGGTAGACCAGCCCGCGGCGGAGATACTGGCACGGGAAGCTATCGATGCCGTGTACGAACTGGAGCATCGCGGTCTACCTTTCAATCGTACGGAGGATGGGCGCATAGATCAGCGCCGTTTTGGTGGACATACGCGCAACTATGGCGAAGCGCCGGTACGTCGCGCTTGCTATGCAGCTGATCGTACAGGGCACATGATCCTTCAAACCATGTACCAGAACGCCATCAAGAATCAGGTACGCTTCTTCAATGAATTCCTGGTGTTGGACCTGTTGTTGAATGACGGGCAGGCATGTGGTGTTGTCGCGCTTGAAATTCGCACAGGTGATATTCATACATTCCATGCTAAAGCTGTGCTTTTCGCGACCGGCGGTTATGGTCGCGCATGGCGTGTCACCAGCAATGCCTTTGCCTGCATGGGTGATGGTATGGCCATTGCTTATCGCAGAGGCATACCATTGGAAGATATGGAGATGTACCAGTTTCACCCTACGGGTATTTACAAAGTGGGTGTGCTTTTGAGCGAGGCAGCTCGTGGCGAAGGAGGTAAGCTACTGAATGGCAAGGGCGAGTACTTCATGGAGCGCTACATGCCTACGCTCAAAGACCTGGCCCCGCGTGATATCGTGTCACGCAAAATGATTCAGGAGATCAAAGAGGGGCGCGGTATAGATGGCAAAGATTATCTCTACCTGGATGTACGGCACCTGGGGGAGAAAGTGATTACCGAAAAGCTGCCAGACATTACCGACTTCGCACGTAACTATCTCGGCGTTGAGCCTATTACAGAACCAGTTCCGGTACAGCCTACGGCACATTATGCTATGGGTGGTATCCCAACCGATGTGGAAGGGCGTGTAGTGATCGATCCGCAATGGACGCCGCTGCCAGGGTTCTACGCAGCTGGCGAAGTAGCCTGTGTCTCCGTTCACGGAGCAAATCGCCTGGGCACTAATTCACTGGTGGACCTGATCGTATTTGGCCGGCGCGCCGGAAAGCACATGGCAAAATTTATTACCGAGAACAGTCATGCACCATTGCCCCCACAGCCAGAAGACTTTGCGCGTAAGCTAGTAGATAGCTTATATAGTTCCATTGGTGGCGAATCAGCGGCTCGAGTACGCAGTACCCTGCAAAATGAGATGGATGAGCGGGTATTTGTTGAACGAAACGAACAGGGTTTGCGCCATGCGCTCGATACGCTCGATGGTTTGCAAGAGGCTTACCAGCGGGTGCAGCTACAGGACAAGGGCAAGACCTTTAACACTGAAATGGTCGAAGCTATCGAGCTTGGGTTCTTGCTTGAGTGCGCCGAGGCTACTATTCATGGGGCGTTGGCACGTACCGAAAGCCGGGGCGCGCATTATCGCACCGACTACGAGCAGCGCGATGACGCAAACTGGCTCAAGCATACACTTGCATATAAGGGAGCCAAAACCCACGATGTGCGCCTGGATTACAAGGATGTAGAACTGATCGACGACCCGATATTCAAACCCAAGGAACGGAAATACTAAAGAGAGGGTAATTAATAATGAATATATCAATGCGTATTAAACGCTACAACCCTGAAAAGAATAGTAAGCCGTACTGGGACGAGTTTCGTGTTGAGGCTGAGCCAATCGATCGTTTGCTCGATGCATTGAACACTATTAAATGGACGATGGATGGGACGTTGACGTACCGTCGTTCCTGCGCGCACGGCGTTTGTGGTTCGGATGCAATGCGCATTAATGGCCTTAATCGCCTGGCCTGCAAGGTACTGGTACGCGATGTTGGCAACAAAGTGACAATTGAGCCGATGTTGGGTTTTCCAGTCATCAAGGATCTGGTTGTAGATATGGACCCGTTCTTCGAAAAATACAGGTCCGTCAAACCATATTTGATTACATATGATTCAGAGCCAGGAACCGAGCGTTTGCAAAGTCCCGCCGAGCGCGCCCGCTATGATGAAGGGACAAAGTGTATTCTGTGCGGCGCATGTACAGGTTCATGTCCATCGATTTGGGGCAATCCCGATTGGGTTGGGCCAGCCTCGATTGTGAATGCGCATCGCTTCATCTTCGACAGTCGTGACCAGGGTGGCGCGGAACGCCTTGGCATTCTAGGACAGCGCACTGGCGTCTGGCGTTGCCGTACGATCTTCAACTGTGCCGATGCCTGTCCGCGTGGTATCCCGGTAACCGACCTGATCGAGCAGGTAAAACGTGCGATCGTCTATGGCGATACTCAAGGAGAATAAGTTTTCTATTATACCAACAAGGGAAACATGGCAACATCGAGAGATCATCACCAATGGCATTCGTATGCATTATGTGACCCAGGGCGAGGGACCATTAATCGTCTTGCTGCATGGGTTTCCCGAATTCTGGTATTCCTGGCGCCATCAGATCCCATTTCTTGCCGGGCATGGCTATACCGTGGTTGCGCCCGATCTACGCGGTTACAACGACACAGATAAGCCGCGCAAGGGGTATGATATCCCCACGCTTCTTCATGATATTCAAGGACTGATCACGGGGTTGGGGCAGCAGCAAGCGGTCATTGTTGGACACGACTGGGGGGGAGTGCTGGCATGGTCATTTGCTACCAACTATCCTGAAATGACCGAACGCTTGATTGTCATGAATGCCCCTTATCCGTCTGCGATGATGCGCGAGATGCGCACGTTCAAGCAGTTGCGCAAGAGTTGGTATGTATTCGCCTTCCAGCTACCCTGGCTTCCTGAGTACCTGCTGGGGCGCGATCATGCTAACGAGATTGGGCGGATGCTTCGGGGGGCAGCCGTGCAAAAAGCGGTATTTCCACGTGAGGTAACGGCGAAATATCAAGAAGCCATGAGTAAGCCAGGCGCAATCAAGGCTACATTAAGCTATTATCGACAGCTTTTCCGGCGCCTGCCTTTTTCTTTCAACAGGTACGACGCTCGCATCAGCGCGCGCACGCTGCTTATCTGGGGAGAGCAGGATATTGCCCTCAGCATCGAGCTAACCACTGGCCTCGAACGATGGGTAAATGATATCCAATTCGCACGTATCCCCGATAGCGGTCACTGGGTACAGCAAGAACAACCTGACAAAGTTAACCAGTATATGCTGGAGTTTTTACAGACATCGTAAAATCATCCTAAACGAAAAGGGTCGAATCGTTGCTGCATCCTGGGGGGAAAGGATATTCAGCTCGCTCAATGAAGAGCGCGATCCGACCCTCTGGCGGAGGCTAGCTACCGCCAAATTAGAGAAGATGTCTTTCTTAGTAAAGACTGGTCATTTCAGCCTTTACGAGATGTGGATGTGCCACTACCTGCTTTTGTGTATCGCGTATTGCTTGTTCAAGCCAGAGATTGCCACATGCCTTGCACATGCCATGAGATGCTTCATATATCTTTTGTACGGGTAGCGAAGATATCGGCTCTCCGATGCTATCCATCAACCGTAAACACCAGGCACATTGCCGTTGCATAATACTGTCTTCCGTTTGTATGTTATCGAGATAGATCATATTTCTTTAGACTCCAGGTGTAACTCCCTATGACCCCTTTGTAGGTCTTAGTAGAGGGCAACTGCCAAACGAAATATTCTGTAGTCTGACAATTATTGGCTTCACATTAGCCTTTTCGTAAGCAATAATAGTCGTTGGCAGATTCCTACAATTAACAATATTCCACCCGACCTGGAAATTACCTTGCTTATCTACAGATAGATTGGGCAACCATGTAGGTGTCTTTCCTAATGCAACCAATGTCACTTTGTAACCAGCCTCAAAATTGTGTCCACAGATTACCAGGCGCCAGTGAGCAATATTATAAGGTGTTGAACATACCTCTATGTAAGGTCCTGTTACAGGCGTAGCTGTTGGCGTTATATTTGTTCCGGCATTCGCAGTAGCTGTCAATGCAAAATCTGGTGTAGAATGGGGTGGCACTACTACTGTCGAGCTGTCCTGACTGTATTTTATAACTTTCAGGACCGGTACTGGGATCCACGACTGGCCAGACAAATTTGCAAACACCAGCATTGCCACGGTAAAGAGTATTGCAAGCCCAAATGCAACGGGCAGACTGACCAATCGCACAGCCGACGTTCTGGGACGTTGCCGATTATTGATCCGGTGTAGCAAAGCCTGTACGGGAGTTCGTTTGTCAGCAGCCTTTCGGACATACGCATATGTATCAGCTACCGACAGCTCTGGATAGTGCTGATACTGCTGCATTCTCGCCAGTACATCGAGTGTAGCACTAGCCTGTGTTAACTTGTTGAGCTTGTGACGACAACGCAGGCATTCTTCGACCTCGATGTGCCGACTGACGTTCAAAGGATCCTCCAACTGCTTACGAAGGTAAGCAAGCAATACGCTGTCTTCAGGATGTTCTTTGATATCATTATGCGGTGTCAACCGTGTATTACCTGCCATATGCCATTTAATACCTTTTTTGGGAATCCCTGGTTGAGTTCTCAAATTTTTGCGCTTTCTCAGGTGCTATCTTCTTTCCATACACCTTACGAAATTTCTCCACGCTGCGAGCCACACATTTACGTACAGCTTCCGAACTCATATCCATCACTCGGCCAATTTCTTGATAAGTGAAGCCATTGCCATAATGGAGCTGTAACACGGCTGCATCTTTCGGTTTCATGGTACCTAGAGCCTGCTGAACCAGAATGCGAGTTTCCGTCTGATCTTCAGGGCCAGCAACCGCCAGATTCTCATCAAAGTTCTCGCGGCTTTCCAGCCGAACAAACTGCTTCAGGCGTTTACGGTTGAGGTAGCGTAACCCGTAATTCGTGGCAATACGATAGATCCAGGCATCTAGAGAAAGATCTTCAGACGTCTTATCTATTTCTTTATATACTTGAACAAAAGTATCTTGTGCAAGGTCAAGAGCCACTTCTCGATCCCCTACGAGGCGGTGCAAATACCCGGTGATGGGTTGCTGTAACCGTTCGATCAAAGAACGAAAGGCCTCTGCATCACGCTCCCGCAGACGCTCTACCCCCTGAACGTCCGTCACCATTTTGGCCTTTTGAGCAATTTTGCTCGTTTTCTGTGTTATTTGCGCTTACTTATATAATCATCGAAGAGGTTAAAACCGGACACTTCTTGTCGGTATTTGTTTATGAAACGTTTAACGTAATGGAGTGGTAGCCTGATGACCCATTCGGCAATGGAGGCTCTTCATTAGGATCCTGAACATTCCCTTCCAAATCTATTGCGCGTGCAACTACGGTATAGCTACCTGCCTTTGGTGGCTTCCATGCCAGTTCCCACAGTACCCAGGTAAGAGCTGAAAGAGGTTGTTTCAAAATTGCATGTTGCCAGGTTTGACCGGAATCGGTGCTCACATCGACTTCACTTATACCCTTATTTCCTGAAAAGGCTACACCTGCGATATATGTGGTGCGGTTTGTGGTTACAGTTGAGCCTGTCAAAGGAGCATCGATACGAGCTGCCATACGCACAGGCGCGGCATCACTCCAACCCCGCTGCTGCCAGTAGCCCTGGAAATCATAGTTGACAACTTCAATTCGCGTTAGCCATTTACAGTGTTTCATCCCATATATGCCGGGTATCAGCATACGCACGGGAAAACCGTGACCCTGGGGTAGTGTCACACCGTTCATACGTACTGCGAGCAAGGTAGTTGGTTCAAGCGCTTTTGCAAGATGAATGCTGTCAGAGTAGTCATCAGCGGCATGGAACACTACTTTCGTAGCTCCCGCCTTTATCCCGGCGCGTTGTAGGAGGTCCATCAATGGAATACCTTCCCAGTGCGCATTACTCATATATTGGCCGCCAACTTCATTGCTGATACACATCAATGACTCGTACTGCTGCCTCATTGGTAGCGCAAGCAAGTCTTGATAGGTCAATGTAAAGGGGTTGTCAACCTGTCCAACAACGGTCAAGCGCCAGGAATTGCCATCGACAGTAGGATCGGAGAAGAGATTTTTTGAGACGACATAGAACTGGTCGTTCGAGGTAACTTCTGGAGACAGAAATTGGGCCGGTTGTATCTCTCCATAGTTTGGGGTTGGCGGTGGCACAATTTTACTTTTAAAATGCTCCAACAATTGATCCACCGGTACCTTCGATGTACTAACTCCTGCCGTGATGAAGCGCCAGGCAACGACGCCCGCTAAAGCGATACCAGTTACTATCGCGACATTCTTTAGTAAAGTCCGGCGCGACATAGTCCTGTATAAATTCCCATGCTCATCCAGTGAACTGGTGCCGCTTCTCTCTGCATCTCGCCTTGACGTTTGCAAGGCAATCCCACGTTGGAGGAACACGAAGAGTAAGCCAAATACAATACCGACTATTGCCAGACTGAGCAATCCATTGCTGATACCGGTATCGAGATTTGCACCAAAAACGCCTGCACCGCTGAGCGGCAAAAGGATTAAACCTGCGAAGAGCCAGAGTATCAGCGCAAGTAGTAGCCCATCAAACCATTGTAAAGGTCGTTTCTGTCTATTGACAAAGCGCTGATAAAGCGCTCCACTAAGCGCAAATACGAGGCATTCACCCACAAAAATGCCGTAAAATAGGTAGTGTTTTGCATCTCCACCTATCATCTGATGTAAATAATCGAACAAGGATGGTGGCATCAGGGCCGTCAAGTCTGAGCCGAAAGTTTCTGGTAATGAAATCCCGCCAAATGAGACGCTGAGAAATAACATAATACCAGTTGCAATGAGGCCGGCTGCCAGGGCCGCGACAAAGTCGGTCCAAAAGCTATTACTCTGCTGTATAAACTTTTTTTCCATTATAGGCGTCCTTTGGTAATGGAATCTCTTGTCTCTCTATTATTATATACATTCAGCAGCTTACACGCTTTCCATGTCCAAAATTTACATACGGATGCAACGCTTGTCCCATCTCAGTAAATGGAGTATATTGATTTACATAAAAGACTTGTCTTAGCCCTGCTGATATCTACTTTGACCTGATTACGAAACGACGGAGCTAATTGTAGCATGCATAAAGAAGCAACATCCTATCAGCAAAATCTGCCACTGGTTATAGGGGTCGACCTTGGCGGAACAAACATACGCACAGCAGTGTTGCAAGGTTCAACGCTATACTCACGCGTAAGTTTACTCACCGGCGAAACCCCTACTCCTGAACGCATTCTTCCGCGTGTCTACGGAGCAATACAGCAAGCGCTTGATGAAGCTCATGTTGCACTTGATCAAATCGCTGGTATTGGTGTTGCTACGCCAGGACCATTGAATAACCGCACAGGAGTCATCTATTCTCCTCCTAATCTGCCAGGATGGGACAATGTACCTCTGCGCGATATAATACAACAACATTTTAACCGACCTACTATTATTGAAAACGACGCACACACAGCAGGATTGGGTGAATATATGTTTGGCGCTGGGCGTGGCAGTAAGTATATGGTTTACCTTACCGTAAGCACAGGTATAGGCGGTGGTGTTATTATCGATGGCAAGATTTTGGAAGGAGCCAACGGTACAGCGGGAGAATTGGGTCACATGAGCATCGATTGGCAAGGTGAACGCTGCAATTGTGGCAATATTGGGTGCCTGGAATACCTGGCTTCTGGGACAGCCATTGCCCGCTATGCCAATGAAGCAATTGCTGCCGGGCAAGGGGCTGAGTTGCTCGCTTTTGCCAGCACTATGTTAGAGCACACCGCAACCGTACCAGATCAGGCAGCGTTACCTATCCAGGACCTGAATATACAGCCAATGGATGAGCATGACGAAATAGGCGGCGAGCTAGAACCCCTGCGCGTCAAGGCCCGTACTGTGGCCCGTGCGGCTGAAGCGGGTATACCACTTGCGCGAGCGATCATCACAAATGCTGCCGAAGCCCTCGGTATTGGCCTTGTCAACATCATCCATATTTTTAATCCAGATAGGATCATTCTGGGCGGCGGTGTTATGCAAATGGGCCCAATGCTGATGGAGCCAGCTCTGCGGATCGTTCAGGAGCGTGCGATGCAGGCTCCCCGAGACTCAGTGCGTATCGAACTGGCACAACTCGGCAGGAACGCGGGACTTGTCGGCGCAGGCGCATTAATTTATTCCAGTGCACGAAATAAATAATCACAGGAATACCTTGAGGACGGCTACAATGGCAGCAAATAAAGAGCGGCTTGATGTTGCAATGGTCAGGCGTGGGTTGGCTCCTAGCCGGGAGCGCGCTCGCGCACTGATTATGGCAGGACAGGTGCTCGTTGCAGACCATATTGTTGACAAACCCGGCACGCTGATTTCGCTTGAGGCCAAATGTCATCTAAAGGAAGCGCCAGATGAATTAAGGTATGTCAGTCGCGGTGGTCTGAAGCTTGAAAAAGCGCTGGCGACTTTTGGATTGAACCCGGCTGACCTGATTGCTCTTGACGTCGGAGCTTCAACAGGAGGCTTCACCGATTGCTTATTGCAACATGGTGCGAAGCGTGTGTATGCCATCGATGTTGGGCAGGGTCAACTCGCATGGTCTCTACGTAATGACCCTCGCGTCGAAGTAATGGAACACACCAACATTCGCCATCTAACGAGACTACCAGAACCAATTCAGTGCGCGACAATCGATGTTTCTTTCATCTCTTTGCGCCTTGTCTTGCCAGTCCTTGTACCACTCCTGGCTCCAGGCGCCTGGGTAGTGACGCTGGTGAAGCCTCAATTCGAGGCAGGTAAAGCCGAAGTTGATCGGGGAGCGGGTATTATTAGTGACCCTGCTGTGCATAGCCGTGTCTTGCAAGAGCTACAAGCATGGATACCACAGCATACCCCGTTCCACGTTCGAGGATTGACCGACTCCCCAATTTATGGGCGTAATGGGAATCGAGAGTTTCTATTACACCTGAGTTTGGGATAAAATATATGTAACGTAATTTGTAATTATTATAAGCCCCACGCGGATTGATCTTTGTCGAGATTCATCAGAAAAGAGGTGTTCCATATGTTAACTGTGCCAAAGTTTGTCATACCGGACCAGTTCAACGCAGCTACAGCTTTCCTGGATCATAATCTAGAAGAGGGGCGTGGATCGAAAACCGCCATTTATTTTGAAAGGAAATCCTATACCTACACCCAGATTGCGGAACTGGCGAATCGCGTAGGTAAGGGCTTACTTGACCTCGGCGTCGATATGGAGCAGCGCGTCGCCCTGCTACTGCTCGACTCCCCACAATTCGCCGCTTCCTTTTTTGGCGCAATCAAAATGGGAGCAGTACCCATCCCAATGAATACCAATTTGCGTCCCAACGACTATATTTATATGCTCAACGATAGTCGCGCACGTGTCCTGCTCATTCACTCGCTACTATGGTCACAAATCCAGCAGATTCTGCCTGAACTCAAGTACGTGCGCCACGTTGTCGTAGTCGGATTAGAGCATGATGGTGGGCAGGAAACAGCCACTCTGCATGACTACGACAAGTGGACACAGAAAGCATCAGGGGAACTGCAAGCTGCTGAGACCACCAAAGATGATAGTGCATTCTGGTTGTATAGCTCCGGCAGTACAGGCTTTCCCAAGGGTTGCGTTCACTTGCAGCACGATATGACCTATTGTACGGAGTTTTACGCCAAACCAATTCTCGGTATTCACGAGGGAGACATCACCTTTTCAGCAGCGAAACTCTTCTTCGCCTATGGCCTTGGCAATAACCTTTACTTCCCCTTCGGAGTGGGAGCGAGCGCCGTACACTATGCTGGGCGACCATTACCGGAAGATATGTTCAATGTAGTGCAGCAATATCGCCCGACTATCTTCTTCGGCGTTCCCACACTTTATGCCGGCATGCTCGCTTTACCCGAAGCAGAGAAGCGCTTCGATTTCTCCTCTGTTCGTGTTTGTGTCTCGGCTGGTGAAGCATTGCCCGCGGATATCCTACGGCGTTGGGAAGAAAAATTCAATGTGGAGATCCTCGATGGCATCGGCAGCACTGAGATGCTGCACATTTTTATCAGTAATCGCACAGGTCAGGTAAAGCCCGGCAGTTCTGGCAAGCTTGTGCCTGGCTACGAAGCTTTGATTACCGACGAAAATGGGCATGCTGTACAACAGGGTGAGATTGGCAACCTGTTGATTCGTGGAGATAGCACGACCGCGTATTATTGGAACAAGCACGAAAAGACCAAAGATGTGATCATTGGTCATTGGATTCATACAGGTGACAAATATTATGAGGATACCGAGGGCTATTACTGGTATTGTGGTCGCTCCGACGATATGTTGAAGGTAGGTGGGCAGTGGGTTTCTCCCGTGGAGGTGGAGGGAGCGCTCATCGCGCATCCCGCTGTACTGGAAGCCGCCGTGGTAGGCGATATGGACGCTGATGAATTAGTCAAACCCAAAGCATACCTCGTACTCAATAAGGGCTACGAGCCTTCAGAGGCTTTGGCGAACGAACTCAAAGCTTTTGTGAAAGACCGACTGGCCGCTTTTAAATACCCGCGCTGGATTGAGTTTGTCCCTGAACTGCCCAAAACAGCAACAGGCAAGATTCAGCGCTTTAAGCTAAGAGGGATATAAATCATTTTATGCAACAAGCTTATCGAGCGCTACGCATCATCGCTGAGGCACAAACAATCCGTATTGTGCTGGCGCCTGAACCTGATGAGTTGATGCTCAAGGAATTATCTATCACATGTGAATCCCTGCATACTGAGAGTAGCAGCGGTATTAAAGCGGTCGTGCTGGATTTTAATCCCACTGCTACCCAACTCATCAGGCATGGTCCTTTGGTCACGGCAGATCACGTACCAACAATAATGAAAAGCGCTTGCGCAATGGTTCGCGCTATTAGCCAACCTGTACTGGCCGTTGTCAGAGCTACACCCTCTCAACCGGCTCTTTCGCTCATACAAGTTGCTGACTTTACACTTGTTGCAGATCAGGCGATGCTGACGATATCAAACAGGGAAACAGGAGAAGAGAATACGCTTGCAGGAACGCAAGCAGCACGTTTGGGATTTGTCACCTGGTCTACTTCCGCCAATGAAATTAGCAAACACATGGAACGAATCCTGGATCTTCTGCGAGCAAAAAGCGCCGTTGCCTTGCGCCAGACGAAAGCCAGCGTTCGTCTGGCTGAAGCAGACCAGACAACACGTCTGGAAGCGTTACAGCAAGTCAACACATTCTATCTTACTCAACTTATGCAAACTCATGACGCGCACGAGGGCCTACAAGCCTTCTTAGACAAGCGCAAACCAAATTGGAAGAATATATAAGCCAAGGAAGCACTATGGTAAAAAATCACCCCTGGAAAACACTTTCATACCGGCAGGTTATCGATACTCCCTACCTGAAAATACGCTGCGAACAAGTAGCGGTACCGAACGGCCCAATTATCTCAGACTATTACATCATCGAAAATCGCGGCTGGGTAGGTGTCGTCCCACTCACCGAAGATGGACGCTTCCTGATTAATAATCAGTATAAGCATGGTATAGGGCACGAAGTATTAGAATTTCCGGCAGGTGGTATCGATGCACATGAGGAAGACCCTGTAATAACGGCCCGCCGTGAATTGATGGAGGAGACAGGTTATAGCTTCGAAGATCATCAGGTCGAGCTGCTGGCGCATATGCATGCCAACCCAACCGGTGCACAAACACAAATCTGGTGGTACCTGGCACACAACGTACTCAAGACAGGTACACCCAAAGAAGATCCGGTGGAAGTCATCGAAAACCTCCTAGTTACACCCAAAGAGCTACTCGAGCTGATTCACAATGGCCGCTTTGCCGTACAGGGACAAATTGCCGCCGCTTATATGGCATTGGAGAGGCTTGGGTATATTACAATGAAATTGTAGAGATCGCACAAAAGGAGCATCATCATGCAGATTGATCATAATTTGGTCGGTAAAAGTTCACCACCGCAGACATTCGAGGTCACTCTAGAAGCGGTAAAGCGCTTCATGGAAGCAACAGGAGACCCTGCCCTAGGGAGCCAGGAACCACTGCAATACGCGCCCCCAACGTTTCCCACCACGTTCCGTATTCGTGTACCTGAATTGGAACTCGACCCTACTAAGATGCAATTGTTGCACGGTGAACAGCAATACACCTATACACGCCAGCTACGCATAGGCGAACAGGTGGCATGTGTCGCCCACATTGCTGATGTACGCGAACGCCATGGGAAAGCCGGTACGATGACGTTCATTATCACTGAGACGACAGGCACCGATAGTCAACAACAACCTATATATACTGCTCGCAGCACTGCTATAGTACGACAGAAATAAGTCCGCTCAAATCGTTGACAAACCACAAGGAGAGGTATAAAATAATTCGCGTAATCCGTTATGACTAGCCCTCGTGGCGGAATGGTATACGCAGCAGGTTGAGGGCCTGTGCCTGTAAAGGCGTGGTGGTTCGAATCCACTCGAGGGCACCCCACACAAGCAATACAACGTACCTTCCTTCTTTTCAAGGGCGACTAGCTCAGTTGGTTAGAGCGGCTGCTTTACACGCAGTAGGTCTGGGGTTCGAATCCCTAGTCGCCCACTTTCTTCACCTATCTCAATCCATAAATAACTTCACCAAGCTCTTCCAACGTCGCACACGAACGCTCCGCAACCAACTTTCCCAATATCCAGTTCAAGTCCCGGTAACGGTACAACAGTGTATATGCCATCAATCGAGTAGTGAGCCTTTCGTCTAGCTCCCCCTCAGCATATCCATACGCCTGTAGAAACGCTCTCAACAAGTGAGAACGTCCTGACATCATGAACAGCCCAGCCGAAGCCAGGTCGTACTCGTGGAAGCCAATCCTTGCATCGTCAAAATCGAAGAAGCCGCCGAGACACCAGCGACCATGTACCTCATTCACAAGTAGATGGTATTGATGCAAATCACCACTCAGTAGCACAGGTGTGTAATCAGTTGGGTAAAGTGGAGATGCCTGGGCCAGGTATCCGGGTATCTGCTGTAACCAAACTTCAGACACTCCTTTTGCTCGGTGAAGTTGCTGGCAATCGCTCACTCTTTGCTGGATAAAGGCAGCCCAGTCATTCTCAAAGCCTGTGAATTTGGCAATTGGTAAAGCATGCAGGCGCGCAAGAAGCTCACCAAGTTCGATCACAATTTCAAGCTGATTCAGGTACTCCATCGTATCCCACACGTCTGATAGGTAGGTACCCTTTAGTCGGCGCATCACAAGATAAGGCCATCCCTCCAATTCCCCATATCCTCGAATTTCAGGCGTGGTGATGCACAGCTTGCCATACACGAATTCGGCGACGCTACGATCCGCTTGCACCTCGCGCTTCCAATAAGGTGGGAAAAGCTTGATGATGTAATCCTCTCCTGCTGTGAAAACTACATTCGTCCCATCTCCAAGTCGCAGTAGCGTATCAATAAATAGGTTGTGGCGCTGGCAGATCACACGCATTGCAGGGAGCCATAGCGCTGTCTCCTGCTGCAGCGACACATAATCCTGGTGTTCAACTACTGTGGGCAAGAACGGTTCAGGCTGACTCAACTTCTTTATCCTATACTTTTCTCGAAAAGAATACACTCAAGCCCTTGATGTACCTCCCTGCCCGTCTCCTGAAAACCGTTTTTCCTGTACAATTTCTGGGCTGCGATTTGCACGACGGAAGTATCCAGGTGCAGCTTAGTATACCCCAAAGCCAGCGCTCTGGTCTCCAGTTCATCCAGGATCATCTGCCCAAAACCTCGACCTTGAAAATCAGAATGCACTCTCACTCTTTGCTTTCTTTACCTGTTCAGTAATATTCTTTACTCTCTACCATTCCATTTTATTTTACTTACATTTTAACGTCATTACTCATAGATAATAATACATTTCGTTGAGTGAAATTCGATCAATTGTTCTAATATGATCTTCGTCATAAAATAACTGTGATAATATTCATAGATTCAACTAATAATATTAGTTATAATATAATCATATACTGACTTTTAGGTCATGACCTCTTGAATCATCTTCGTATTTAAGTTCATAGTAGGTCTCGGGCATACTATCCAGCAAGCTGACTGGGGAGAATACTTCCACATACAAGGGGTGCAAGATGACAGATCATTCAGGTCGACAACTGGGAAATTATCGTCTTCTACGTTTGTTGGGACAGGGCGGCTTTGCCGACGTCTACCTCGGCGAACATGTCTATCTCCATACTTCAGCTGCCATCAAGGTACTTCATACTCAACTAACACAGGATATGATGGGCAACTTTCTGGTTGAAGCACAAATTATTGCTCAACTGACACATCCTCATATCGTGCGAGTGTTAGACTTTGGCGTAGAAAATATGACTCCTTTCCTTGTTATGGAATATGCTCCTCACGGCACCCTGCGCCAACGCCATCCGAGAGCTACAAACCTTCCACTACCTCTTATTGTCTCCTATGTCAAACAGATTGCGGGGGCATTACAATATGCGCATGACCAGCGGCTGATTCATCGCGATGTCAAGCCAGAAAACATGCTGCTAGGGCGCAATAACGAAGTTTTGTTAAGTGATTTTGGAATTGCCACTATAGCCCATACTTCCCGTTCCTTACATACGCAGGATATTTCAGGTACCATCGCTTATATGGCGCCTGAGCAGGTGCAAGGTAAATCACGGCCTGCCAGTGATCAATATTCACTGGCCATCATCACGTACGAATGGTTGATTGGTTCTTGCCCATTCCAGGGATCTTTTGCTGAAATCGCTTCCCAGCACATGTATGCTCCTTTTCCGTCATTCCAGATGTTACACCCGGCAATCCCATCAGATGTCGAGCAAGTGTTGAAAATGGCCTTAGCCAAGAATCCCGATGCTCGCTTCGCGCGAGTAGAAGCTTTTGCTATTGCCTTGGAACAAGCCTGTCAACCAGGACTATCAACCTTACCAATCGCTACTCCAACATTTCTACCCTCATCATCCACTGCATCAACATTAATCTCCACGCCACCAGTGGAACCTTCGCCTTCTATAGCTCCATTAAATACCGACCCACCAAATATTCCTGCTCCTATTTTCTATCAACCGGCTCCTGGTCTGGCACTCTCTTCACCATCACCCACTCCACCTGCATCTTTTCCTGAGACGGTAATTGCCGCGCCTATGATTAATCAACCCCGCCGTGGTATCTCACGGCGCGCAGTTTTAGGTGGTTTACTTGGACTCGCTGTCGTGGCAGGTGGTGTTGCGTGGTTCACAACTGAGCATTTACATTCACCCACTGCAACCAGTAGCAAGAACCCGGTTACTACACAACCCACTTCTATACAAAAACAGTCTAGTTCACCTACTACAAACAAGCCTCTTATCCACCAGGGTCCAGATAAGGAGTATACGGTTTCCTGGTCACCCGATGGCACAAAAATCGCCTCTGCTGGCAACGGTGAAATAATAGAGGTATGGGACCCTGTTACCGGGAACTCTCTCTTCAACCTGGTTAGTGGTTCTAGCACAGTGTTTAGTGTTGCCTGGTCACCTGATGGCACGAAAATTGCCTCAGGGCAAAAAGATGGAACAGTAAAGATATGGGATGCCACAAATGGAAATAGTATCTCTAATCTCACTGGTCATTCCGGTGGTGTGAACTCGGTGGCCTGGTCATCCGATAGCAAAAATGTCGTATCGGGCAGTGGGGATCACACAGCCAGGGTATGGGATGTTGCCAGTGGGAACACCATTACTACCTATCGTAGCCACTCTTCCTGGATAAACGGCGTAGCCTGGTCGCATAATAGTCCATATATCGTATCGGGCAGTGGGGATAAAACTGCGCAGGTTTGGGATGCCTTTAGTGGAAGCCAGCTCCTTACTTATAGTCATCATACAAATGAAGTACTGGCCCTTGCATGGTCTCCCGATAACTCCCGAATCGCTTCTGCCAGTGACGATGACACAGTGCAGATATGGGATACTATGAATGGGAATCTTTACGTCAACTATACTGGCCATACCGGTTTCGTCGTAGCTATGGCGTGCTCACCCGATGGCCAATACATTGCCTCCGGCGGGGTGGATACAACGGTGCAGGTGTGGAAAGCGATAGACGGTACTCCCATCTCTAAGTATACCAGTCATCGTGCAGAGGTCGAGGGTATAACATGGTCCCCCGATAGCAAGCGTTTCGCATCTGCAAGTGATGATAAGACGGTACATATATGGCAAGTGACCTGATTTGATATCTAGTTACACTTTTGTGATTTTCCAAAATTATATTTATTGACTTTTTAGAAGTCACCGTTTACAATTAGAGCAGATGAAATGGAAGGCTTTTGCGTTAGTAACAGGAGGCAGTTTCATGGCTGTTGTGCAACCTGATTTTTATCGTCATGAGAACCTCGTCCGCAAATCGATACAAATCCCTTCAACGCAACACAAAGAGCTAAAAGCTCTCGCCGTTGAACTAGAATCCTCGCTAGGAGATGTTGTGGAAACTATAATGGACCTGATGCGCCAGGATAATTACGAACAGTTGAAAGCGGCAATCATACAGAAACGCGAACAAGCACTCTCCTCCCTCAGTCACACTCTCGATGAAGCATACGCCTATCTCGGTTCCCTCCCAGAAACACTTGAAGACGCACGCTTCTTTTTTAATGCTGGTCAAGAAGGTATGATTGTTGCGTTAAGTGTAAGGTAGTTGCATGAGTAGTGAGGCTAAGGCACCATCTACGCCCAGCCCCCAAGAAAATGAAGTAAGTCAACCCATATTCCCACCACCAATGCCCCCAGGTCCCAGGCGCGGTGAGATTTGGGACGTCAACTGGTCCCCTGGTCGAGGTGCCGAACAAAAAGGTACACGACCCGCTTTGATTATCCAGAACGACCGCGGTAATACCTCTCTCTCCTATCCCCTCACCATCGTTGCCTCAATGAGTCGCACCGAACGCGAACTTCCTTTGCATGTGCGTATTGCGCCCTCAGAAGAGAACGGTCTAACCGATTTTACCGATGTCAAATGCGAGCAGATAATGACTATTGAAAAATCTCGCCTCATCCGCCGCCGGGGTTTCATCACAAGTGAAGAATTGAGTAAAGTTGATGTTGCCCTACGATTGAGCCTCAATTTACTGGCGTAACCTTTTCCACAATTCTGGCTGGCATCTCTCTCCCTACTTGGCTGTAGCAGCGCACCTTCCCTGTATGATAGAATGTAGTACAAACGTTACATTTCCCACATGTCAACCAGGAGATATATACTCATGCAAAAACAGATAGGAACGATACAAGTTAAACGTAATTTTCCAGAAATGCTCAAAGGTGGAGTCATTTGTGATGTTGTTAACGCCGAACAGGCACGCATTGCAGAAGATGCTGGGGCATCTGCAGTCATGGCACTGGAGCGTGTGCCGGCCGATATTCGTGCTCAAGGCGGCGTTGCACGCATGAGTGACCCTGAGCTTATCATCAAGATCAAAGAGGCTGTCACTATTCCTGTCATGGCGAAGTGTCGTATTGGACATTTTGTCGAAGCCGAAATTCTCCAGGCCATTGGTGTAGACTGCATCGATGAGTCGGAAGTGTTAACGCCGGCTGATGAACACTTCCATGTCAACAAACATCTTTTTACTGTCCCTTTTGTGTGTGGCGCTCGTGACCTTGGCGAAGCGCTGCGACGCATTGGTGAAGGCGCTGCAATGATACGCACGAAGGGCGAGGCAGGTTCTGGCAACATCGTAGAGGCTGTGCGCCATATACGCGCCGTTATGGATGGTATTCGCCGTCTGCAGATGCTACCCGAAGAAGAATTGATGACCGAAGCAAAAAACCTTGTTGCGCCATATGAACTGGTGCGTGAGGTTGCTCAAAAAGGTAAATTGCCCGTCGTAAACTTTTCAGCAGGGGGTTGTGCGACTCCTGCTGATGCTGCATTGATGATGCGCCTGGGAGCCGAGGGAGTCTTTGTCGGTTCCGGTATCTTCAAGTCTGGCGATCCATTGAAACGCGCCAGGGCCATTGTACGTGCCACCACACACTTCCAGGATCCTGGCATCATCGCCGAAGTATCGCGTAACCTGGGTGAGCCTATGGTGGGCATTAACCTGGATAAGTTACCGGAACATGAACAGATGGCGCGACGCGGATGGTAGAGTATGCAAAGATACAGCCCCAAAAAGTTACAAATTGGCGTCCTGGCATTACAGGGTGACTTTGAAGCACACCTGAAAATGCTCGCAGAATTGGGAGTCGAAGGAAAAGCTGTCCGACTACCTAAACATTTGGACAATTTAGATGGTATAATAATACCAGGTGGTGAGAGTACCACTATTGGCAAGTTGATGGTCTTGTATGCCTTACAAGAGCCATTGCAACAAAAGATTCGGGAAGGGGTCCCCATTTGGGGGACATGTGCAGGATTAATTTTATTGGCTCGCGAGACGGATAATGCGCTTGCAGGTCAGCCATTACTGGCCTCGATGCACATCCGTGTTCGCCGAAATGCATTTGGCAGTCAGCGGGAAAGTTTTGAAACTGATCTCTCTGTGCCAGTACTAGGAGAAGCGCCATTCCACGCATTCTTCATTCGAGGACCAGCGATTGAGTCGGTTGGTTCAGAGGTGGAGGTGCTGGCAACGCTCGACGATGGAACTATCGTCGCAGTCCGAGAAGGAGCCTTACTAGGCACAGCATTTCATCCGGAGGTTGCTGGAGACCCACGTTTCCATCAATACTTTCTCCGCATAGTACAGAGCGTCAAGGGGTAGGGGCGCGCGAAGGTCAGGGCATAGTTTTCCACCCCCTATGGCGCGGGAGCACTGGATGATACGACCGGTATTATATGTTGATCTGCCGGGAATCATCTACGCAATTGATCGCCGTGCTCGAAACAAACAGCACGAATTTGCGAACTTCGTGTGTTGGCTCGAACCGGTAGAATCTCGTATTCCTTTGTCACCTATCCTGAGAAATATCTTCCCCGTCAATGCTGCTTCTCGAACCTGGATTTGTGAGGATCACTGGCATATCCTGGGGTTTGCGCAGGTACGAGAAAGACCATCGCGTGTCACATGGGATTTAGCTTATCTTGCCTCTATGGTAAACCGCGAGGTCTCCAGCGACGAGGTGCTTACAGCGCTGCTCGACTACATGCTGGAGATTGCGTCAAGCCACAGCATCCTCCGTATTTTTGCAAAGGTTGAAGATGAAATTCCAGAAATGGACCTATTCCAGAAAGCTGGATTTCAGCGCTATGCCCGTCAACTGACCTATGTCTATAACCCCGAATCAATACAGGGCGACTTCAACCCACCTTCACTTCGACGCTGGAATCGCCATCATGTATGGGGATTGCACCAGCTTTACCGCGCTGTCACTCCACAGCGTGTGCAGATGGCGGAGATGCTGGATAACAGTGAAGAATTTGCTAAGCTATACGTCGGCTCGCTACGCCCGTTGCCACCTTCTCTTTCCAGGGGGGATGAAAGCTTCGTATGCGATGTTGGCGTTCGTTTAGGAGCCTGGCTGCGCCTGTGCCGGGGTCACGGCACAACGCCGCACCAGCTCTCGCTTATTGTTCATCCTGAACATGCTGAACTGGCTGAACCCATCTTACGGTTCGGCACTCAGCGGCTATTGGAAAGAAGCGCACGGCCCATCTATTGCCAGGTGCGGGAGTACGATTCTTTCGTTATTAACGCTCTGCGTTCCAGTTGTTATGAGCATGTCTCGACCAAAGCATTGCTCGTGCGGCACATAGCTTTGTTAGCTATGAATCCGCGTAATGTCCCTGCACTGGAACAACGAGTAGCTTATGGTGTGAAAGGCCTGGGGACGGTCAATTCACACCAGACAACGAGGTGATAGAACTGCCTATGCAACACATGATCACTGACGATCTGGAAGCTCTGTTGGTAACTTTGCCACCTGTCATCCACGACGCAGTCAATCGGCTCGAAAACCGAAGTGATCTGCTGGAGATCGTAATGGACCTCGGACGTTTGCCCGAGGGTCGGTTCCCAGAAGGGGAGGTGATCCTAAGTACTCAGCCAGTGACCTACGCCGACCTTGAGTACGTGGTCGAGCGTATAGGTGAATTTGGCGACGATAACCGTGCTGGTATCGAGCGGACGCTTCATCGTATCAGTGCACTACGTAATCGAAAAGGAAAAGTTGTCGGTCTGACTTGCCGCATCGGTCGAGCGGTAATTGGCAGTATTGCGTTAATCCGCGATATTGTCGAACAAGGTCAATCAATTTTGATACTTGGTCGCCCAGGCGTGGGAAAAACCACCCTGTTGCGTGAAATAGCTCGTGTCCTTGCGGGCGAAGCCAATAAACGCGTGGTTGTCGTGGATACCTCGAACGAAATCGCTGGAGACGGAGACATTCCTCACCCCGGTATCGGTCGAGCACGCCGCATGCAAGTGGCTCGCACCGTGGAACAACACGCTGTGATGATCGAGGCGGTGGAGAACCACATGCCGCAGGTCATCGTAATCGACGAAATAGGCACTGAACTGGAAGCCGCCGCTGCGCGCACCATTGCAGAACGTGGCGTGCAGCTTGTAGCAACAGCACACGGTAACTCGCTCGGTAACCTGCTGATGAACCCGACACTCTCTGACCTTGTAGGTGGTATCCAGACCGTTACACTTGGAGATGAGGAGGCGCGCAGACGCCATACACAGAAAAGTATTCTGGAACGTAAAGCACCTCCAACGTTCGATGTAGTGGTCGAACAACAGAGTTGGCAGGAATTGGTTGTGCATCGTGATGTTGCCGATACTGTCGACAGCATGTTGCGCGGACAGACTGTCGTTGCTGAGGAGCGCACCCGCGATGAGGAGAATGGGCGCGTCACTGCACGCCGTATCACCTCAGGTGGTATGGATGTCCCAACCTGGGGTATTGAAGGTTTTGGTGCTTCATCACGCCCAGCCAGCCATATTGATCGTCCTGACAGTAGTTGGAGTACTGTTCGTCGAATGGGGCAACAAGGGCCTCGGTCCTACAGCGGCGGTAACGGAGGCGAACGCATGAGTGGTCGCAGCCAGGCCCAGCCACAAGTACAAGTAAGGGCGTTAGCGCCGACGGGGACCGCTCCAGGCGATGTCAAGCGACATAATGCGGCAGGATTGGTAGCAGTTGATCGTCCTTTGCTTGATGAAGGAATTTATCAACCTGAAAGTGTGAAGGATCAACTACCCATCCTCAAGACATTACGCCTCTACCCATTTGGAGTAAGTCGCGATCGCCTGGCTGAGTCTGCACGCAAGTTACGCGTACCTATTATCGTCACAAACAATCAGGGTGATGCCGACGCAATTATCACACTGAAAAACTACTATCGTCGCCAGCCGGAACGCTTGCAGCAGGCGGAAGAGGAACATAAGCTGATTATCATCCTGAAGAATAACACGGTCACTCAGATGCAGCATGCCCTTGCTCGCATCTTCGACATTCCTATAGATTTTTCTGTTGATGAGATTCAGGAAGAAGTGGAAGGGGAAAGTGATTCTGATCCAGAAGATTCAACGATACGCGCATTATTGGAAACCGAAGATGCCATCAATCAGGTCCTGAATAAGGGATTGACGACGGCTGAATTAGCTCCTGCCAATGCGTATATTCGCAAATTGCAGCATCAGATGGCGACGCGCTATAACTTAAGCTCGCGCAGCCGTGGGAAAGAGCCATATAGAAGGGTGAAGATTTTCCGCTCGCGGGATTAGTCTTAAACAGGGTTCAAAGGGGCAGTTGCCCCGTTACAATATGCCCCGCTTTCCCTCCTACTGCGGGAAAAAGGAGATTGAAAGCGGGGCATATTGTAACCTTTTGCTACCTGAGTTATAATTCCCCCATACTTATTCTCGACCACAATGACTGTGGTATGGTCCATTGTTGTACTGAGAGGAGCCGTACTACGTCATGCGTTTCGTTGAAAATGCCACCGGGACTTTAACACACCACGAGCAGGAGGGGCACACGTCGGTCACTATTGCCGATATTTGGGAAGCCTATAAACTCCTCAAGTCACGTCTTCATCATACTCCACTAACTCCATCTCGCACCTTGCGAGATATTACTGGTGCAGACATCTATCTAAAAGCAGAAAATATGCAGAGGTCAGGCTCCTTCAAAGTACGTGGTGCCAGTTACAAACTCTCACGTCTCAGCGAAGAGGAATATAGTCATGGTGTGATAACTGCTTCAGCAGGCAATCATGCTCAGGGAGTTGCGATTGCTGCTGCCCAATATAGTATACCCTGTACCATTGTCATGCCGGAGACCGCGCCGCTTGCCAAGGTTACAGCCACTCAGGGGTATGGAGCCGAAGTAGTCCTGCATGGATTTACCTACGATGATGCCTATCAATACTGCCTCGAGTTACAACAAGAATCGGGCGCTACTTTTATCCACGCCTTTGACGATCCAGACATTATAGCTGGACAAGGAACGCTTGGCCTGGAGATGCTGAGCGATCTCCCAGATGCAGATGCGCTGGTTGTCCCCATTGGTGGTGGCGGACTGATTGCTGGTATTGCTATCGCGGCTCGTGCACTCAGGCCGAACATTAAGATAATTGGCGTACAAGCAGCAGGCGCCGCTGGTTGTCGAGCTTCACTTGATGCAGGAGAGCTAAGTACATTGTCATCTATTACGACTATCGCCGATGGTATTGCTGTAAAACGACCTGGCGCATTGACTTTCCCTGTAATTCAGCATCTGGTTGATGACGTTGTCCTCGTCAATGACGAGGCGATCATCAGCGCGGTTCTGCTGCTAATGGAACGCAGCAAAATGCTGATCGAGGGCGCAGGAGTAGCGGGCGTTGCAGCTATCTTGAGCGGGGCGATCAAATTGGAGGGAAAGAAGGTATTGGTGCCCTTAACGGGTGGGAACATTGATATCAATCTTGTGGGTCGCTTTATTGAGCATGGGCTCGCGGCAGCCGGGCGCTACTTTGTCATTCACACACGCCTGACTGACCGTCCTGGTGAACTGATGCGCCTGTTGGCCATTATTGCTGAGATGCGTATCAATGTCATCGATGTACGACACCAGCGTATCTCTAGCCGGTTGCCGATTATGCAGCGTGAAGAAACACTTACTCTCGAAACACGTGATCAAACACAATGCGAACAACTATTACAGCGGCTACGCGGGGCAGGTTACGTGGTAGAAGAGGCTCAGGCATTAGAGTAGTGCTATCCATGCGGAAGCAACGGTAAAATCTTGTGTTTCAATTCCTCGTTAAGTTGCTCGACGGGCAGACTTGCATCAAGCACCTGAAAGCCATATTCGTCAGTCATCAAAGCGAACTGCTCCAGTAGGCTTGTCTGATAATTGACGAAGCTCTCAAAGAGATCTGCACCCAACCGCATGTCCATCCCCGATTCCCAATAGTCAAAGCCTCCGCGCTGCAACACCCTCGGTATCAGATTATCGATGCCAATCTTCAAGTAGAAAATCGCATCCGGCTTCAATGCAAGACCGTAAATGGAGCGTATCCACTTTGGGTCAGCGCCTCGTACCAGGGCACGAGCCATCAATGAATAGATGTAACGATCAGTTAGCACGATGAAGCCGGCGCGCAATGCCGGTATAATCTGACTCTCAAAGCGGTCTACAAAGTCAGTAGCATAGAACAGGTTGAGCGTGATGGGACCAAGTGTATGTCCTTCTTTGGCCTGCTTGAGACCAGCGCCAGCCAATTCCGAACGTGTCATTTCGGTATCAACGACTGCGTAGCCGTTACTCTCTAGCCAGGGACGGAGGAGATTGAGCTGTGTTGATCGTCCTACGCTATCGGTGCCTTCAATGGCGATCAGGCGACCGGGGAGAAGTTCCTCACGTTCTTTCAGGTGAATGGCATCAATACCATAAAATGCAAGCTTGGTCATTGTCTCACAGACTCCCTTTTGCCACGTTTGTTTTAGTTATGGTGCAGCTTTTCCAACGATTTCCAGGTGTGATGGGCGCATCTCTCGTGCCAATCCTGCCCAGGCCGATTCTTTTGCGGATGCGCGCATACGGCGTACTCCATGCAAGTAGGGGCGAATCATCCTGCGCATACGGCGTTGCTGCTCTGGTATTGGTAGTGTGGCGTTCATAACCGTCAGGCCAAATTCATCTACCATAGACTCATACTCATACACAATGCGCTCTTGGAATAACTTAAAACTTTCATGCGGATCATTGCTCAAACCCAGATCCATCCCTGCCTCATAATATTTGAGTTCAGCGCGTCCCGTCAGGATGCGTCTCAGCGAAACTTCCAGAGGCACACGATAATAAAATGTCATGGTTGGTTTTACAGCAAATTGGTACAACTCGCGCACCCACTGGCGATCTACATTTCGTGCTACATCGCGAGCAAATGCTGTGTAAATATAGCGATCTGCCAGGACAATAGCACCCGCTTTGAGAGGAGGAATAATGTCGTGTTCGGTGCGGTCAGCGAAATCTGTAGCATGGATCAAACTAAACGTCGTTGGCGTCAGTAATTGTTTTTTCTTCCCTTTACTGGTAGTCTTTTTGACCAGTTGGGACGAATTCCATTCACTGAAGAAGACAGTATAACCTTCACTGATCAACCACTGTCGCAGAAGCGCAATTTGCGTGCTTTTTCCTGAACCGTCAACGCCTTCTACAACAAAGAGTCTACCAGGATATTCATGTGATCCATAGGTTTCCATAGCAGATCCTTCCACTCGATGGGAAATTGGAAAAGTATACATCGATTATCACCGACAGCAAGCCCTCTTGTCAAGGGTATTGAAGCTCATCAGACAGCTTAGAAAATAACTTCTGCATAATACAATACGGTAGATAGACATCATCCTCCCCTCCTGAAACGTGTAGCATTTGTAGGAACCTTTAAATAACATGTCCTCAAGTACTAAAAATTGAGAAAATGCGGCAGAAAAACACACAGCATGATATAGTGAAAATCGGCCTAACAAGAACTGTGAGTATGTATCAGGTATACTAGGAAGCAAGGGTGCATTATCGGCCAGATATTGCATGTCAATATAGCAACTCAAACAGGTCACTTAGAGGGTATTCTGAAACCCGAAGAGGTGGGTGTGATTCCCCGGTACGCGGCGCTTGTCTGCCATCCCCACCCGCTCTATGGTGGGACGATGCATAACAAAGTGGTTTTCAAAGTGGCACAGGCACTACAAATGCTTGGCATGCCTGCCTTACGCTTTAACTTTCGAGGGGTTGGCCACAGCACCGGCACATACGACGAGGGGCGAGGCGAAATGGATGATGTGCGTTTCGCTTTAGAGTTCTTGAGTCGCCGTTATCCTGGCTTACCGGTCATCCTGGGCGGCTTTTCGTTTGGAGCATATGTAGCGATGCGAGTTGCTGCCATTGATGATCGTGTACAGGTGATGATTGGCCTGGGAGTGCCAGCTCGCATGTTTGATGGTGAGTATCTCCAGGGTTGTCACAAGCCCAAACTCATTATTCAGGGCACAAAAGATGAACAGGCTCCTTATGCTTTCACAGTTCAGTGGTTCGAGTATGTGCCGGCGCCTAAAAGTCTGGTAGCAGTGCAGGGTGCAGAACACTTCTTTCAAGGGCATCTTGACGAGGTGCAGGCGATTATCACTACCTTCGTGCGTAATATGATTGAATGACAATCGCTTCACCATTATCAATCAATTGCAACGCTTTATCGTGTGTCAAAATCTTATAGTGCAGCTTCATCTCTATAATGCGCTGCACAGATATATTGATCTGATCCATCGAGATTTGCCCGCTCATCACCGCCTGGTGTAACCCAAAAATCATATTCTGCGTATCTGACAGCCCGCGTGGGCCAAGCAATAAATCTGTTCCTGCCTTTACAGCCAGGACAGCCGCTTGAGCAAGACTATATGTGTTACTTACTCCTCCCATCCAGAGCGTATCGCTAATGATAACTCCATTGAACTTGAGTTGTTGGCGTAACAGTTTTGTCACAACGTTATACGATAGCGAAGTTGGCAAGTTGGGGTCGAGTGGTGGATTGAGGATGTGCGTTACCATCACCATTGGGACAATACCCTCGTTAATCAGCGTGCGGTAAGGTACGAAATCGACGGCATTTAAGGTGGCAAGGCTGCGATCCATATGAGGAAGTGAAAAATGCGGGTCTATGCTTGCACTACCCAGGCCAGGAAAGTGCTTGAGGCAGCCAATCACCCCTCCATCGGTCAAACCTTTGAGGTAAGCGCGTCCCATGTTGGTGACCAGGGTAGGATCAGAACCAAATGTACGGTCCGGTAAACCCGGATTATTCGGATTTGTTAAAACATCGACAATCGGCATGAAATTTACATTCAAACCAAGTGAAGTCAAGTTCGTTGCAGCATTGCGACCGGCAGTATATGCCGCTTGTGGATTTCCTGTTGTACCAATAGTTGCCTCTGAGGGACGTTCGCCCGTTATATGGCGTAATTCGTTAACCAGGCCACCTTCAAAATCGGTGGTAATGAAGAGTGGGATGTGCGCCTGCCCCTGCATCGCTTTATTGAGCGCGATGAGCTGATCTCTTGTCTGGGCATTGCCGTTCTTATTCTCAATCAACACACCACTGACACGGTTATTCTGGACCATCTGTATCAGATCGGAGTTCAGTGTGGCACCATAAAATTCGACAATGACCATCTGTCCGAGTTTTTGATCCAGACTCATCCCCTGTACGATTCTTTGCGCCAGTTCGCTGTCAGTTAAAGGAGCAGAAGTAAGGGTTGGTGTAGGGGTTGATTTAAGAACGGGCGTAGGTAGGGAAGAGGCGCCTGTAACGCCAGAAAACAGTGAAGCGCAGCCGCTGAAGATCATGAGCAGGATGCATAGGAATAGGATACATGCTGATGACGAAATCGAGCGGCCAGAAGAAACCCCCTGGTGTGAAATGTAGTGGCGGAGCTTGCCCCCGCCAGGAGATTTTGCCCGTTTTCTCATATTGTTCTTCACAAGCGGAACTATCTCGTCAAAGCCGTTGATTCGTACACTTTTTGCCAGGATATGATTATACATCTTTTTGGACTGCAACAAAAATTTGCGCCTCCACAGAGTAAAACGCTTGAGAGCTGGTAGAGGCGCAATAAGTCGTGCATACCTGTAAAAAGTCAGGCTGTTTTGATATTTGCAGCCTCCTCTAAGCCCAATGCTTTGATTGCGTTCTGTCGCAAGACAAACTTCTGAACTTTGCCACTGGCAGTCAATGGATATGACGTGACAAACTGGAAGTAACGCGGAATCTTCTGGTGGCTGATCTGGCCTTTGCAATACTCGCGCAACTCATCCTCGGTCAGTTGCATGCCTTCTTTTGGAATCACTACAGCCAGTTGTTCTTCGCCAAAGAACTTGTCAGGGATACCTACGATCTGCACATCGGCCACCTTAGGATGACGGATCAGGAAATCTTCGACCTCGCGTGGGAAGATATTCTCGCCGCCGCGAATAATCATGTCTTTGAGACGACCAACGATATTAACATAGCCATGCGCGTCCATTGTTGCCAGGTCTCCAGAGTGTAACCAACCATCGCTATCAATGGCTTCTGCAGTCTTCTCAGGCATGTTGTAGTATCCATCCATGACAAGGTATCCCCGGCAGCACAATTCTCCACGCTCCCCGCACGGAACAGCCTTGCCTGTAGCTGGATCGATGATTTTAACCTCGCCATGAGGCATCGGCACGCCGACCGTGGCAGATTTCAATTCAAAAGAATCATCAGAACGGGTCAGTGTTATAGCCGCGCTGGCCTCGGTTTGACCAAAGACGATGGCGACATCAGCGCCCATACGCTCTTTGACCTGCTCCATCAGGTAAACAGGTACAGGTGAACCGCCGCTTATAACGCTTCTCAACGAGGAGAGATCATATTTACCAAAGTCAGGATGTTGCATTATTGCAATGAGCATAGTGGGAACACCGCCTAGCATGCTGCAGCGTTCGCTACTGATGATCTGCAATGCTTTCAAAGGATCGAAAGCGATTAAGGGATGTAGTGTCACACCCGCGCCAAGCGCGGCAAGGATACCTAAAACACAGCCGCCTGCGTGGAAGAATGGCATAGCAGTACAAACACGATCGCCCTGCTGCATTCCCCACCTGCGGGCAAAGATTGAACCGTTATTGAGGATGGCTCGTTGTGACTGAACAGCACCCTTGGGAAAGCCAGTTGTACCAGACGTATAGAGAATTTGTCCAGGGTCCGTTGATTTTACCGATGCCTGCCGCTCATACAATGCATCAGCGCTTACCTGCGCACCGTCCGCTACCATCTCAAGGAAAAGCGTAGGACGCCAGCCTTCTTGTTCCACCAATCCGGCAGGGGGAGCACCTAACAGACTCATGTAACGCAGCTTCGGTAGAATTTCACCCGTGACTTCACCATTCTTTGCGCCAGGAGTGGTCAACGAGCGCATGGTTGCCAGGCAGTCATGGTTGCGTATGCGTGCCATAAAGAACAATGCAGTGACATCGCCCTGCTTGAGGATATACTCTACTTCGTGGGCGCGGAGAACAGGGTTGATCGTTATGAGAACCAGGCCTGCTTTAAACGCGGCCAACTCGAGTAGCGGCCATTCGGGGAGATTGGCTGCCCAGACGGCGATGTGATCGCCTTTGTTGAGTCCGAGAGCCAACAAGCCTCGCGCTATAGCGTTGATGCGTTCGCGGTACTCGTGGTAGGTCCAGCGAATATTGAGCACGTCTCCAAATTCAGGGTAACACGAGTAGACAAGCGCTTCCTGTGTAGGGATCTCTTCTGCGCGGCGATCTAAGAGGTCACCAATAGAAATTTCAAACAATGGTACGCCATCGGATTCGGCCTGCCAGTATGACAGACCATCGTTGCTCATGCCCATTCGACTCTCCTTGATATCGATCTCGCCGAGGGTGTGCGCTCAGGCGAGATGGACGGTAGTCCTCCTTTGAGGCAACAAAATACAATATGCTGGCAACTAAAGCAGATTCGTATTGAAGTTATTACGTAGAATACGCTTTGTAGGGATTACTTGCAAGGGTATAAACCTGACTATTGCCCACCTGTTCTCCTCGTTCTCAAAAATAGCGCTCAAATAGCGCTCAAAATGAGCGGTACTTTATTGAAGAGGTTTGTTTTTCATGTGTACTGTTTCTTGGGGTCATCATATACTTGACATAAAAACCCATTACGTGCTAACCAAAGCTGGGCATATCTCTTAATAAAGGATTGCCATTATCCGGTGGGCGATCCACAACGGCGATAGTGCAGCGCGAGATGCAGACCAGTTTGCTATTTTCATCGCTGATTCGTATATCCCAGACATGTGTTGTGCGTCCGCGATGAATAGGGGTAGCAACGGCAGTGAGCTGGCCATCTCGCTTTGGTCGCAGGTGATTGGCATTTATCTCTAACCCAAATGCCATCTGCCTGCTCGCGTCAATATTCAAAACGGTGCCAAGTGAAGCCACCGACTCTGCCAGTACGACGGAAATACCTCCATGCAAGTAGCCGACCTGCTGGCGGTGGTTTGGGCCGATAGGCATGGTGGCAACTACTTTATCTTTCTCTGCCGATACCAGCTTGATATCGAGAATATCCCATACTGAACCTTCTCTTGTACTATTTATTCTTACTACAAGTTCTTCGCTGGAAATTTCCATCATGTTTTGTCCTCTCCCGGGCGCAATGATACAGATTAACTTTTTATCGGGATATCGTGAAGGCTCCTGATGGCCGATCAATTGGCGGTGTGCGCGATAAATCGGCACCTACGAATAACCCAATTATTTTGTTAAGGCAAGGTTCAAATGAACTTGACAGTTCCTACCTATCAGAAATGTACAGTCCCTTTGTCCTTCTGAGCACATTCGCTGCGCTCAGTGTCAACTCCGCGAAGCATCTCAGCGCCACCGAGCCAGACCCTTTGCTGCGCTCAGGGTGACACGCGTGGGAAGTCAGTAGACCCTGAGCGCAGCAAAGGGTGACACTGGATGACTGTTCAAACTGTCAAGGACTCTTCTTCAACATTGAACCTTGCCTAATATGCATAATTGAGCCCCTACAGTTTGCGTTAGCTTTCACCCATTATAAAACAAAGAAGCGGTTATCTGCCCTTGACAACGTCGTCCTCTAAACCAGATACTATGCTTACGATAGAGCTTTCCTTAGCATCAAAGCAGAGGATGGAGACAGTGAAGGAGAATCCATATGTTTGATAAAAGCAAGGTCGGTCAGAGCTTTCCCCCCTTTACGATTGAAGTTGAGCGAGGCAAAATACGCGAATTAGCTCTTGCCATCGGTGACGATAACCCTATTTACCAGAGCAAGGAAAATGCGCAGGCCGCGGGCTACCCTGATGTGCCACTTTATCCTACTGCGCCTACCATGTTCGCGTTCTGGGGCAATAGAAAAATGGTTGGCCAACTTGCCAGCCTGGGCATTAATTTGATGCGTGTTCTACACGGTGAAGAAGAGTACGAGTATCTTGCACCTATTTACCCAGGTGATACTCTCACAGGCGTAATGAAGCTGGTTGACGCTAAATTGCGTCCGACCCAGGGAGGTTCTATGGACCTCCTTACCATCGAGATAGACTATACCAACCAGCATGGTACGCTGGTGCTGAAAGCCCGCGAAGTTGTAATCGTAAGAGAGTAAAAGGAGATAGACATATGACAACTAACGCCCAGGTTCCTGCAAAGCTCTATTACGAAGATGTGCAGGTTGGCAATGCCATCCCAGAGTTGGTGAAATCACCTGTTTCACACCTGCAATTGGTGAGATATGCAGGCGCGTCTGGTGACTTCAATCCCCTGCATACCGATCCCAAATTCGGAGAATTAGTTGGTATAGGGGGCATTATCGCCCACGGAATGTTGATTATGGGCTTTGTGGGGCAGATGCTGAGTGATTATGTTGGGCCAACGGCGCTACGTAAATTTGACGTGCGCTTTAAAGGAATGACCCGCCTCGATGATGTGATAACTTGCACAGGCACGATTACTGAAAAACACGAAGTAGATGGCGAGGCAGGCATCACGGGGAAAGTACAGGCTACCGATCAGAATGGTGATGTAAAGGTCGCAGGAACGTTTGTTGCGGCGTTGCCACACCGCTCTTAGTATAAACAATGGAGACTGATTATGGGTATGATTGATGGCAAAGTGGCTATTTTGACCGGTTCTGGACGTGGTATCGGAGCGGCTACAGCTAAAATGTTTGGTGCAGAGGGCGCATCGGTTGTAGTCAGCGATCTTGATCCCGCTCCGGCGGAAGAGACTGCTGCTGCAATCCGCCATGCCGGTGGTAAGGCAATCGTGGTAGCTGGCGATGTGACCGATCCTGCATTTCCTGCTGAGTTAATCAAAGCGACACTCGATGCTTTTGGGGGCATTGACATCATCGTCAACAATGCTGGGTACACCTGGGACGCGGTGATTCAAAATATGACTGATAAACAATGGTATGCGATGATCGATGTACATACAACTGCGCCATTCCGTATCCTGCGCGAGGCTTCGCAATTTATCCGCGAAGCGGCTAAAAAAGAGCAGGCAGCTAACGGTCGCGCCAACCCGCGTAAAGTAGTCAATGTCACTTCAGTATCCGGTGTGTACGGGAACGCGGGACAGGCGAATTATTCCTCAGCAAAGGCTGGAGTAACGGGCCTGACGAAGACGCTGGCGAAAGAGTGGGGTCGCTACAATGTGCAGGTGAACTGTGTCTGCTACGGTTTCATCGAGACACGCCTGACCGGCCCTGTTCTCTTCCTGGCCTCGCCGCTGTCGAATTATGTTTCTGGGATTGTGCTGGAGGTGACGGGGGGAAGGGCGGTTTAATTATGTGGACTTACCAATTCAGCAGCGCCCACGTAGATCAACTCGCACGACTGATCACGGGCAAAGACAAGCAGGATGCGCAATCTATTCTGTCTGGATAAATCCGCACTCTACGATGGAACCTGGGCGAGCATGTGGGTTCCTTGCCCTGGAGCGCTCTCGATCTGGAATCTGCCGCCCAGGTGGCTGACCCGCTCCTGCATCGAGCGCAGACCGAGATGGCCCGGAAATGAGCCCAGCGGATCAAACCCGACCCCATCGTCACATGCCTCCAAGACGACCGCGTTGGCAGTCTGGCGAAGCACCAGGTCCACCTTGCTCGCATGGGCATGCTTGACGGTGTTATGCAGCGCTTCCTGCGCGATGCGGTAGAGTTCCTGTTTGGCCGTGAGCGGCAAGGCAGGCTCCTCGCACAGGTCCATCACGACGAGCATGTCATGACGTGTCTGCAGCGCTGCTCCCTGCCTGGAAAGTGCGGCGACCAGTCCCTCGCGTTCCAGCGATTCGGGGCGCAGTTCGAAGATCAAGGCGCGCATCTCGACCAGCGCTACCTCGGCCAGTGAGAGTAAGTAATCGAGCGACGCAGGCAGCTCACGTGGATCGCGCTCGAGTTGAATGCGGGCGCTATGCAGGCCGAGCGCAATGCCATAGAGCGCCTGCGAGACCGAATCGTGCAGTTCGCGTGCCAGCTTCTGACGTTCCTCCACTGCCGCCAATTCCTGCGCCTGTTCATAGAGCCGTGCGTTCTCGATCGCAATGGATGCCTGGTTGGCAATC
>WNFX01000389.1_pt1 | contig 44916 bp, 47 predicted proteins | sample 5400111 | NCBI WGS metagenome assembly WNFX01 (sample SAMN13153363, study PRJNA577476) | soil metagenome | isolation source: 40 cm soil or saprolite under grassland replicate 1 | place: USA:California | collected 2016-06-15
TCGCTCAACGTGATCGGGGCAATAACGGCGCCCTCCTGCGAGGCAGTAGCTGCCGCCCCTTTCGGCTTGTGTGCAGACGACGAAATACTCATCGAATCAGTCCTCTTGTGGTAGAATACGCCTATTCATCGATATCATTGATTCACACGTAGAAGCGAACATTTCTTTGCGCCTCTCAAGGCTCAGTATCCATCACGCCAGCTGTCACCAGCCACAAGACCCCCATATCAGCTTTCAACGGATGAAGCTCGCTGATACTCCACCCGGAATCTCCGAACCTTCGGCTCTTCCTGGTCGAAATAGTCTTCAAAGTGGACTTGCCGGAGCCCGGCGCCTTTGAACACCTCCAACTCTTCCGTTGACAAAGGCCAGGGCAAGTTTCCAGGAGGTTCTTCAGGAAAACGCCCGCGACAGATCACGAGGAGCGCGCCTCCCTGCGCGAGCAGGCCCGCGATACTTGTCATCGCCCTGCTGCGCACATCAGCAGGCAAAACTTGTAATGTGTAGGCTTCCAGCACAAAGTCAAAGCTCCTTCGCCACTCTCGGGGAGGATCGAAGACATCCGCCACCACGTACTCGACCGGTGACTGAGGGAATCGCTGCCGACACCAGGCAATGGCCGTGGGAGCAATATCGAAGGCGACCACCTCAAAACCTCGGTGTGCCAGCTCCTCGGCATCATCACCCAGCCCACACCCAACCACGAGGGCGCGTTTGCCTTTCCCTTGCATGTTGCGGCGGTCCAGCCACCCGACGAGGTTGGGATTGACCTCCATGTCAGCCCAGTGGATGGCCTGCGAATTGCCCTGGGCTTGCATATAGAGCTGCTCAAACCAGCCCTTGGCATCTCCCCGTCGCGCAAACTCCTGGGCGAGTTGTCGTGCCCTTGCTCGTGCTTGCTCTTTCATCCGATCTCTCCAGTCTTCTCGCTTTGCTTTCACAGTGGCCCGCCTACGCCTCCCCCCGTTCGACGGGCAAGGCCGGCTCGGTGCCCCATTCTTCCCAGGAGGCGTCGTAGAGCGCGATGTCCCGGTAGCCCGCCAGGTGCAGGGCAAAGAGCCCCAGAGAGGCCGAGATGCCCGACCCGCAGTGAGTGATGACGCGCTGTTGCGGGTCCAGACCCGCTCCTCGTGCGAGTGCTAGCAACGACTCGCGGGGCAGGTAGGTCCACTCGACCGGGTGCAGCAGCCGCGAAGCGTGTAGATGCACGGCTCCGGGAATGTGCCCTCCTCGCATCACCCGCCCATCTGCAAGCGCTATCCAGGACTGGCCGGAGGGCAGAAACAGGCTGCCACGCGGCGTCCAGATGGCCCGTCCCACATACTGCTCAGCAGGGCGGGTATCGACCAGGCGCACCCTGACATCTGCCTCGTGCAGCGACTGCTCGATCTCGTGGGCCAACGCGAACAACCGTGGACGCATGCGCGGCGTGAAGGTGGTCAGAGCAGGTGGCGGCACCTCGGTTTCTACTGGCAGCCCCTCTACCACCCACCTGGTCCACCCCCCGTTAAGGATCGCCACCTGGTCGTGCCCATAGAAGCGCAGCGCCCACCAGAGCCGGGCCGCGCCGGAGTGGTTCGTTTCGGCGTAGGCGACCACGCGCGTCCGGTCACCGATACCTGCCGCTGCCATGACCGCCGCGAACGGTTCGGGCGGCAGGAGCAGGTAGCCCACTCCTCGCCCGTCCGTCCAGCTCAGGTCATGCTGCCAGTCCAGGTGGGCCGCTCCTGGCAGATGCCCCTGCCGGTACAGCTCCCGGCCTGTCCCATCACCCCGCCAGCGGGCATCGACCACGCGCACATCGCCATCTGCCAGGTGCGCTGCTAACCAGGACGGTTCTACCAGGGGATGTGTAACAAAATCGAGCATCTGCCCTCCTCCGCTTGCTCTTCACACAAAACATAGCGGTGAAACTTCCATTATCTTGCAGGGATCTGTGCGACTCGTTTACTTGGCAGGGTCTCCCGCATCACTCCCTGCGCGACGACCCCCGAAAGGAAGGTCACGCCGGCGATGACGCCGATGGCCCAGGAGACTCCGAAGAGGTCGGCCAGCACCCCGGCCAGGAGCGCCCCGACGGCGTAGCCGCTATCACGCCAGAGGCGGTAGACCCCGACGGCCGAGGCACGCCAGTCCGGGTGAGCCACGTCGGAGACAGCGGCGAGCAGCGTCGGGTAGACCAGGGCCGTTCCCAGCCCGAGCAGCACCATCGCCACGGCCCACCACGCGAAGCCCTGCACGAGCGGCAGCAGCGCGATCGCTGCCCCTTGGAGCAGCATGCCTCCCACGATCATGCCCTTGCGTCCCAGGCGGTCAGAGAGCGCGCCCGTGAGTAACTGTGCGACACCCCACACACCCGGATAGATGCCCGCCAAGAGGCCAATCTGCGCGATGCTCAGCCCTCCGGCAGCAAAGAAGAGCGGAAACACTCCCCAGGCCAGGCCATCATTCAAGTTGTTCACTAACCCCGCCTGGCTCACTCCGAAGAGCGTCCGGTTCTTCCAGGAGGTGAGCAGGAAGATGTCTTTGAAAGAGGGGGCTTGAGGGCGATCGGCGGAGACAGCTGTGGTTGGCTGCGCCGCCTCGTGGCGGGCGTGCCCGTGCGACTCGCGCACGAAGAAGAGCGAGAGCAGCAGACCCACCAGGGCAAAGCCGATGCCGAGCAGGAACGGCTGGGGCCGCAGCGCATAGGCAGCAGCCAGGTAGCCAGCCGCGATGGCGGAAGCCGAGACCGCGCCGTAGCCGGCCGCTTCGTTGAGTCCCATCGCCAGCCCCCGGCGGGCCGGGCCCACCAGGTCGATCTTCATAATGACGGTGGTGGACCAGCAGAGGCCCTGGTTGATGCCGAGCAGGACATTGGCGAAGACCACCCAGCCAAAGGCGGGAGCGAAGATAATCAACAACGGCACTGGCAGCCCAGCCAGCCAGTCACCAAGATCCCCTTGCGTCCGATACGATCGCCGAGGCGACCCGCGAAGAGATTTGCCAGCGCTTTCACGACCCCGAAGCTCATGATGAAGGAGAGCACCGCCGTCGTCGACGCCAGGCCGAACACCTGGTGGCCGAGCAGCGGCACGATGCTGCGTTCGAGGCCCACCATCGCGCCCACAAAAGCGTTGACGAAGTTGGCGCGCAGGCCCAGTTGCACCGCCGATGGTGTCCCTTGCAGCTGCGGTGTCCTCACATCAGGAGATGGCACAGCGATTCGCTCCTGCTTCTAGCTCGGTCACGTCGCCCTCAGGAAAGAGGCCGACTTCGTTGAGCCTCGTAATGCGTTCGTAGTTGGGCGGGGTTGGGGGAAGCCGTTGCACCAGGGTCTCCACAAACATCGACTGCCTCGCGTGCAAGAGATCGACCTGCTCGTCGATTTCGGCAAGCCGTGCCCCAATTGGCACACCGTCGAAGGACACAGGCTGGCTGGCGTGTCCCGGCAGGACGAGCGTCTCCGAGGGCAACGCGAGGAGCTTGTGCAGGCTGTGATAGAGCAGCGCGGAGCGCGCTCGCGCTTCCTGCTGGTCGGTGTGCAGGTCGGGGCGCCCGATGCTGGTCGGAAAGAGCGTGTCACCGGTAAAGAGAAGGGCGTTGTTGAGCAGATAACAGGTACTCTCCAGCGTGTGTCCTGGCGTATGTAGCGCGGTGAGCGTGAGCTTCGGGGTCGCGAGCGTGTCGCCATCGCGCATGGCGGTGAAGGGAAAGGACACGCGAGGCTTTTCCGGCAGAAACAGCATCGCCCCGCTGCGTTCGGCGAGCTGGCGCGAGCGCGAGAGATGATCGGCGTGAATGTGGGTGTCGAAGACACTCGTGATCTGCCACCCGTGCTGCGCCGCAAGGTCGAGATACACCTGGGGGTCAAGGGAGGCATCGATCACGAACGCTTCCTCACCTGTGCCAATCAGATAGGAGAGGCAGCCTTTGCCGGTGCGCCGCACCTGGATCACTCGCACGGAACTGTCCGGTAGGGGCACCTCGGCGGTATTCCAGGCCAGGCTCCAGGCTTTCATGCCTCCCTCCAGGGACATGGCCTCGACGCCACGTGCGGCAAGCTGTTCGGCGGCGATCAGGCTAGTTTTGCCGGCCGCGCACACCGTCACGACTGGCCCATCGCCCGGCACGTCCACGCCGACGAGTGCTGATTGATCGTGCGCTTTCAGTGCATCGTAGGCATCCACGTGGAGGCTGCCAGGAATGGCCCACTCCGCCCGTTCAGCCGCCGGTCGCACATCCAGCACCGTGACCGGTCGTCCCTCTTCCAGCCATCGCCTCAAGGTCTCGACATCAATCGTCGTCATAGGCGTGCTCCTGTTCCGCTTTCAACCGGCAGCCCCAGCGCGCGCCAGTCTGGAAGCCCTTCTTCGAGTCGGCGCGCCTGGTACCCATGCGTTTGTAAGAGGGCAACCGCCTCATCGGCAAAGACACAATAGGGACCGCGACAATAGGCCACGATCTCCTTTCCACGAGGCAGCTCTGGCAGACGGGCCGCCAGATCGGTCACCGGCATGGAAAGGGCGCCGGGCAGATGCGATGCCTGGTATTCCTCCACGGGACGCACATCCAGCAGGACGACCTCCCCCTCGGCCAGGCGCTGGCGCAGTTCCGCAGCGCTAATGGGCTGCAAGAGGGTCCGCTCGTGCAGGTAGGTCTGGACAATGCGCTCGATCTCCGCGATGCGCGCCTCCCCGACCTCGCGCATGGCCTGCCACAAGCGGAACACGCGCTCGTCCGCCAGGCGGTAGTAGATGTAGACGCCCTCGCGGCGCACCTCGACCAGTTGAGCGGCCCGCAGCACCTGGAGATGCTGCGAGGCGTTGGCCACCGCCATGCCCGTCTCCTGCGCGAGCGTCTCTACGCTGTGTTCGCCCTGGGCGAGTACCTCGAGGAGTTCAAGGCGGTGCGGACTCGACAAGGCTTTGCCAATGCGCGCAAACTGCTCGTAGAGGTGAGTCTTGAAGGCACGCTTCTTTTGCTGATCCATATGTGTTACGACATCCTTTCAGGGGAGCTCGATCTGAAACGGAAAGACAACGGGCATGTTCAAATATTCTATTATTCAATAATTTACTTGAATAAAGCGCGGTTGTCAAGACTCAGCAGGGAAATTTTCCTCTTGTTGGCTTGTCGATGGCCAGGTGATCTTTCACCGTGTAGGGCTTCGCGCTCAAGCTAAGGGAAACGTGTCTTGCCAGCTCGACAATGTTCCTTCAAAGGGGGGCTTGTGTGATGGAAGCTCTCAAGAGCAATCTTGCCTGGTATGCTAGAGCCAGATACCTCGGCCCTAAAGGGTGGGGCTTGTGTCTGGTTCGTTCCCGAATGTCTGTCAATTGTTCCAGCCCAATCAGTGCCTGGGGAAAGCGCGTCACGATGCGTTTACTCACGACATGATTGGCGTCTTGCTTCAACCGTCTCTCTCGCCCGCTCACCTGCACGAGTCGCCGGGTCGCAGAGCGAGTGCCTTTACGTTGCAGACGCTTTCTCAATCTCGCGTAATGATTCGCTTTGGGAACCACACGCTTTCCCGTATGAAACGACTGCTTCCCCCTGGTCGTCGCCACAACCGCCAGGTAGCGGATACCGACATCCACCCCCCACGATGTTCGTCACTGTAGAGGGATCGGGGTCGGCGACTTCCACCTCCAGGCAGACTAGCAGGTAGAACTGCTGGCTCGGCTTGTCATACCACAGCTTCGCCGCGCCGATCTTCGCTCCCTTCTGCATGAGGGCGACATGTCGCTCATACCCGGTGTAGGGCACGATGATCCGCCCACGAAGCGTCAGAATGCTCACGCGACAATCCGCTTTCAGGGTGTAGTCGTGACCGTAGTTGTAGGTGAGCGTGGGGGAAACGAACTTGGGGGCCTGGTCAAGCCCCTTATACCGCTTCTTGGTGAGACCCGCGCGGCGCATCTCAGCATTCTTTCTTGTCTTCGTCCACAAGCCTTTGTAGGTGGCTCCCACCTGGCGTGGGACATTGGTCGCCATTTGGGCGGGCAAGCCGTACTTGTCGCGGATCTCATAATAGGTGGCATCCCGCAGTCGTACCTGGTTGCTCATTTTGCCATGTGCAAACGCATAGTGGCTCACAGCGTTCAGCGCATCCCGGTAGGCGAGTTGCGTCTCGCGCAGCGCCTGGAACTGCTCCGAGGTCGTATGCAGTTTGAGCTTGGCGGTCATGAGCACCTTCATGGGCGTCTGTGGCTCAGCATCTTCTGAATCATCAAATGTGGCGTAGTTCCTCTAAATGTACCTACGTGAAAAAAGCTTGACTCCCTTTTCTGTACCGTTCGGACGGAATCCCTCTTGACGCGGCGTGACAAAAGAGCTACTGTTACTTCCACGCCCCCCTTCTCATTGGCGTCTCGGAGCGTCTGTCAAGAATGCCTGATCGATGGAGGAATCATGCCGGAGGATCGTGAGATGACTGTTCGTGAGCGGATTGTGGACGCCATCAGGCGCCTGTCCGCTGTGTACGACATGAAGCACCTGAGCTTTGCCCAGATCGCCAAAGAAGCAGGCGTCAGTTGGGCCAGCGTGCGGCGCTATGTCGGCAAGAAAGCCCGCCTGGAGACGTTCCTGGAAGAGTCCCAGGCTCCTGGTTCTCCCAGCAGCGGTGAGGATACGCGCAGCCGCATCCTGGCGGCGGCCCGTCGCGTCTTCGCTCACAAAGGCTACGCGGGAGCCTCTCTGGATGAGGTAGCCGCCGATGCCGGGCTCACCAAGGGCGCCATCTACTGGTATTTTGCCAGCAAGAGTGAGGTGTTGCTCACGTTGATGGAAGAGAGCCGCAAGCGTCAGACCCATACCTTACCGGCTACCATCCGCCGCTGGACCGAAGCAGACGATCAGGTTACCGCGTTCACCACTGTGCTCAAAGACCAGATGGAACTGTGCCTGCGCCATCAGGAATGGCCCCGGCTGCTGGTCGAGTTTCTGGCTGAGAGCCGCGACCCACAGGTGCGCGAACGCTTCCAGGTCCTGACACGCAAACGTATGGAAATCATTGCCGAGGCGATTGCCCAGGCCCAACAACGCCAGCTCCTGCGAACAGACGTCGATCCCTTCGTGGTCGCGGTCTTGCTCACCAATCTGCTCGATGGGCTGCAACAGTGGTCGCTCGTTGACCCGGCGGCCTTAGAGCCGACCTCTCTCGCCCCCGCCTTCGCCGCGCTGCTCTGGCCGGGGCTGATGCCTGAGCACAAGGAACACCCCTCCAACTGAAGGCCTCAACTGCTTCTCCACTGTCCTCCTGCTGTGTATCACTCTTCTTGTCCCATACGTATTAGTATGGAGAGTGAGAGAATTGCCTGCACCGTTCCCTCGTGGGAACGGTGCGAGCAGACAGCACAGAAAGGAGAGGAAAGCGATGATGTGGGGATATAATCCCGGCTGGGGCGGCTGGCTCATAATGTCCGTTGGCATGGTGTTTTTGACTGTTTTACTGATCGTGCTGGTGTGGGCGCTGATCCGCTGGATCAATGGGCGGCCTCCACAGTCAGGGGTACCGTTAGCAGGAGGACCCTCGGCCCTTGAGATCTTAGAGCAGCGCTATGCCCGTGGCGAGATCGATGAGGCCACCTTTGAACGGATGCGCGAACGACTCCAGGCATCCCGTCAGCCCAGTTCAGCATCCTGGTCTGCCCCACGATAGAGGAGATGGTTGCATGAGCAAGACGGAAAGGCAGGCGTATGATGTATGACGTGACTATCGTTGGCGCTGGCCCGGCAGGACTCAGTGCGGCGCTCTGGCTAGGGCGATGTCGGCGGCAGGTACTCGTCTGCGATACCGGCCATCCGCGCAATGCGCGCAGCCATGCCATGCATGGCTTCCTGACTCGTGACGGCATCCCTCCCGCTGCCTTCCTCCAGCAGGGGCGGGAACAATTACGGACCTACCCCACAGTAGAATTCCGCACAATGGCGGTCGTGGATGCCGAACGCTCCGCTGATCAGTTCACCGTCACCCTGGCCGATGGGAGCCGCCAGACATCCCGCAAGCTGCTCTTTACGACTGGCATGGTCGACGAACTGCCGGCCATTGCAGGGATCGAGACCTTCTATGGCACGAGTGCCTTTCCCTGTCCGTACTGTGATGGCTGGGAGGTGCGCGATCAGCCCCTGGCCGTCTACGGGAAAGATGAGTCGGGGAAACGCTTAGCGCTGCAACTCACGCAGTGGAGCCGTGACCTGGTGTTCTGCACGGATGGCCCCTCTGCGCTCAGTCGACAAGACCTGGCTCAGCTTGCCCACCTGGGCATGGCCGCGCGAGAAGAACGCATTGCTCGCCTGGAAGGGCGTGAAGGACAGCTCGAAGCCATTGTCTTCGAGAACGGAGAACGGCTGCCGCGGCGCGCGCTCTTCCTGCATCCTCACCAACGGCAGCAGTGCGACCTGCCAGCCAAACTGGGCTATGTCTTCCCGGCTGAACGCCTGGGGCTGCGCATGGAAGGCTATGAACAGGCGGCGGTGCCTGGCCTCTATGTCGCAGGGGAAGCCTTTCGGAGCTTGTGGGTGATCAACGCCGCCTCGGAGGGAGTCGAGGCCGCCTTTTTCATCAACGTGGCCTTGCTGATGGAGGATGTAGGCTCGGTCCAGCAGAGCTAGTCCACAGCCGAGGGGCGAGCCGGGTCTTCCAGGTCCAGCAAGAAAGGATGTGCCTGTTTCTCCTTGCATGGACGATCCTTCTCTGCTCTATTCCCGCCTGCGCTGCTGCTGTGCTTGACATGGCCTTGATTTGCTGTTATCCTGATACTATCAGGTAGACAAGATAGTATCAGTCAAACCGAACAAATAACAGGAGAAAGGTGAGGAATCCGATGTCTGCAACAGAAGCAAACCGCAAGCGGGTGCTTTCCCCCAAGGAGCGCCGAGAGCGCAATCGCCAGGAGATGCTGACGGCTATTCTCGATGCCGCTCGTGCCGTCATGCGCGAGCAGGGGGTGGCCGCGCTCAACCTGCACGAGGTTGCACGCCGGGTCGGTCTGCGCACCCAGTCGCTCTACGAGTACTTCCCCGGCAAGATGGCACTCTACGATGCCTTGTACCGCGTTGGCATCCGCCTGTATGCGGCGGGGCGAGAGCAACTGCCTCCCATCACACCCGAGCCCGCGTCGTTCTGGGAACGGGCGCGCGGGGAGTTGGAACACTATATGACCTTTGCGCAGGAGAATCCCGAACTCTATCAGCTCGTGTTTGAGCGACCGGTCCCCGGTTTCGTGCCATCGCCAGAGAGTCTGGAAGTCGGTACTTGTATTCTTGCGCAGAGTGATCAGCTCCTCAAGCAGGCGCTCTCTGAAGGCAATCTGGCGACAGGTCTCCCTCCGGAGGAGGCGCGCGATCTCTTTATCGCTATGATGCATGGCCTCACCGCCTTGCATATGGCCAATGAGCCGGAACAGCCGATGGGAAAAGGACGGTTCGGGAGTCTGCTCCCCGCCGCTCTGACGCTGTTTCACATGGCCTGGACTCCGACTGCTCACACGCAAGGGAGCTGATGGAGACACGGCCTCATCCTGGTCTAGATACACGAGACACACACGAAAGGAGTCGATTGAAGATGATGACTATGATGCACACAATGATGAACGGAGGCATAAGTTTTATGATGCCGGGCATGTGGCTCGGCACGATCCTATGGATTCTCCTGCTGGTGATACTCACCTGGCTCAATCGAAGCTTTGGCAGGCTGCAATCCACGCCAAACACACCACAGCCACCCTACTCCTATCGCGGTTATGAGCAGGGGTATCACGCCTCCCCATCACTGCTGGACAGGTATCACGAAGGTGAGCGCTCCGCGCAGCCAAAGCAGGAGTTTGACCAACCGTATGTCCCGTATCCCCAGGAACAGGAGATGCCACCGCAGTTCTGATGCTCCTGGCGTCCAACGGAAGACCAATGACTCATCCTCACCATCAGGAACCCTTAGCATGACGGAAAGAGGAGGAGTTGCCGGCAGGCAATGCCCTCAACAGCTCGACCTATCAACTGGCGGTGCTGGTCGGCTCGGCCATTGCAGGCGTGGTGGTCAGCCTCCTGCGACCTGCGGCGGCCCTGGCGGTGGATGCGCTTACCTTCGCCATCTCCGCGGCGACGCTGCTGGCTATGCGCAGCCATTCCCTCACCAGGGAAGAGGACGCCGGAGAGGGTTCTGCCACGCCAGCGGAAGCACCCACGACCAGTCTTTTTGTCCCAGATATCACCTTCGGGCAGTTGTTGCGCCAGTGGCGATTACTGCATGTGGGCCTGGTCGTCATGGTGTGTCTGAACCTGAGCACGGGAGCGCTGTTTGAAGTGGCTCTGCCCACGCTGGCGCATGGGCCGCTTGCGGCAGGAGCGACCGGCTACGGCCTGCTCTTAGCCGCCTTTGGTCTGGGGGCGTTGGCCGGGGGCCTGTTGGGAGGAGGCGTTGGGCATCTGCACCGGCGCGGAGCGATCATGCTGATCTTGATTGTCGCGCTGGGGAGCTGCTATCCCCTGGTTCCCTTTGTCGGCGGTCTGCCTGCTGCGATGGTGGTCCTCGCCGTTGCAGGCATCGCCAACGGCTTGCTCAATGTGCTCTTTTTCACCGTCACCCAGCAGCTCGCTCCGCGCCACCTGCTGGGACGAGCGATGGCGGTGTTGATGCTGGCCAATTACGGCGTCTACCCGCTTTCCGTCGCGCTGGGAGGGGTGATCGCCACTCGCTTCGGACCCGCCGTGATTTTTGTGGCAGCCGGAGCACTCATCGCACTCTCGAGCCTGTTTGGCTGGCTCGAACCCGAAATGAGAGACCTGCAGTAATGAGGGGCAAGGCAGGTTCCGTTGATCTTTCGCGCCTCTGCTTGCCCTTGCAGTCCGAAAGGAGCACTCAGGATGACTAATCAGCACAAAACGAGCGCGCATGAACGGAAGATCGCGCCTCAGATTTTCCATCCACGCTTTGCCGCCTTCTACGAGTGGTTTTCCCACCTGAGCCAACAACGTCGCCTCCTCGATCCGCTCCGCGAGGCCACAGCGGGACAGGCCTTTGGCGTCGCCCTGGAGGTGGGGGCGGGAACGGGGCTGAACTTCGCCTGGTACGATCCAGCACGGGTCGAGCGCGTGGAAGCCACCGAACCGGATAGCGCGATGCTGGTCCATGCGCGCGAGCGCGCGGCACAGGCTGCGGTGCAGATTGTCTTGACGCAGGCACCCGTTGAAGCGTTACCGTGGGCTTCCGCCACCTTTGACAGTGCGGTGGTGACGCTGGTGTTGTGCTCGGTCCCCGATCCGGTGCAGGGCCTGCAGGAGATCAAACGGGTCTTGAAGCCGGGAGGCACGCTCTTCTTGTTCGAGCATGTACGCTCGAAGACGACCATGCTCGCGCGGGTGCAGGATGCGCTGGTCCCGCTCACGGCACGTCTATTCGGCAATTGTCATTGGAACCGCGATGCGCAACACCTGGTGGAGGAGGCCGGATTCCAGATGGTGCAGGTGCGTGCAGTGGCGGGAGGTTTTCCGCTGATGCCCCACTTGCTGCTTCAAGCCCGGTGTCAAGAAGAAGGCGCAGTTTTGCGCTCAACGAGGTCGAGTATCTGATCTCCGAATCAGCGCATGATCTTCACTCGTGGTGGTGAGACATTTCCTGCTCTGGCCTGTTCATCATGCGAAGCATGGGGATGCCACCCGTGCCGATAAAACGAACCACCAGGATGGCTGCCAGGAGGAGGAAGATGATATTGAGGACACCGGTATAGTTCCACTGCACCCCCTCGCTGATCGCCACCACATTGCGGTTCGTGGGAATGATGCCGAGTGCCTGGAACAAGAACTCGACCACGTAGCCCGCGGCTGCCATCGTGACGTAGAACGTCAGCAGGATATAGGCCATGACGCGCCAGCCGTAATATTTGCGGTAAATGTCCAGAATGGGCAGGATGATCAGGTCGGCAAAGATGAAACTGACCACGCCACCAAAGCTGATGCCGCCTCTCCACAAGACGGCTGCCAGCGGCACATTGCCGACCGAGCACACGAAACTGACGAGCGAGACGAGCGGGCCAACCAGGGGACCTTCAATTTTGGCGAGCGTGGGATTGTTGGAGAAGAAAAACGCATTCCAGAACGAGTTGGGAACCCAGGCCGCCAGGGCGCCGGCGATGAGCAGCCCGAGTACAATATCGACCCACACCGAGGCCCAGTCCATCACGAAAAAGTTGCTGATCGCTGTGAACCCTCTCCCACTCACCAGCCGTGAGAGAAAGGAGCCGCCTGAGACGCTCATATCCATCGCGGCATGCCCCTCCATTCTCCCCATCAGCCCCTTTTCCGCCTGCTCCTTTGCTCTCTGTACGAGCTTTGGGGTTAAGGTCAAACGGAAAATCACCGCGATGAAAATCACCATCAAGATTCCACCGACAAATTCTGCTGCGGTGAACTGCCATCCCATCAAGACAACTAAGATAATTCCCAGCTCGATCACAAGATTGGTAGAGGCAAGTTCAAACGCCATCGCCGAGACAAAGCTGGCGCCTTTCTGGAAAATGGAACGAGCCAGAGCTACGGCTGCATAAGAGCAGGAGCTGGAGGCGATCCCAAAGAGCGTAGCAAAGGTAATGCACTTTGGACCTTCGCAGCCAAGTGTCTTTGCCATAGCGCTATGAGACACGACCGCCTGGACGATGCCTGAGAGGGTAAAGCCAAGGATGAGCGGCCAGAGGATTTCCCAGAACATGCTGAAAGACGTAAATAAGGCCTGGCCGATGCTCGTAATGATCTGCATAGTAATCCGCTCCCCGAGTTCTGTATGAGGTGTGGCACAAATCGAAGCGTTTCTCCTGCGAAGACAGGGATGACCGGGCAGTCTTCGCTCTAACTGGCCCGTCCTCCCCGTACTTCGCGCGGAGTTGCTACTTGGCGACGGTGTACCCCGTATCGTCGAGTACTTCCTCGATCTTGGCCAGCGTGACTTGCTGCGGGTCGTAGTCGATATGAACTGTTTTGGTCGGGATATCGACCTTGACCATCCTCACACCTTGCAACTGGCCAACGGCTCCCTCGATCGCGTGCTGGCAATGCTCGCACGAAATGTCGGGGGCCACAAGTGTCGTCGATTCCATGATGCGTCTTCCTTCTTTGATATGTTCGGTCTCATCTTGCAAGTAAACGGGAATGGATATACTCATCCCTCTATTGCTGCACTTGCAGCAAGCTGCACTCGAACAGGATGAGCGGTTCTATGAAACTCCACCATCCCGCTCCTCACAAGCGTAAGGAGCGCGAGCGAGGAAGGGAGCTCCTACCGATTTCCGGCAATGGTATAGAGTTGGACCAACTCCTGGATGACTTCCTCTTCACGATTGCCTTTGATCCCTTCGGGGACACAGGTCTGGAGGTGTCCTTCCAGGATCAGCGCTTCCAGTTTTTCCAGGGCCTTGCGTACCGCGTAGGTCTGGCGCAAGATGTCGACGCAGTACTTGTCCTCCTCCACCATCTTGCGTATGCCGGACACGTGTCCCTCGATGTACGAGAGCCGTTTGAGTACATCCGGTTTGCGGTCCTCTTGCATCTTACGTCTTCCTTTCTTTACTTCTAGCGATCTGCTCTACTGCGCCCAAAGCGCCGCAAACGCAGCGAGTTGCTGACCACCGTGACCGAGGACAGCGCCATGGCTGCCGCCGCGAAGATCGGCGCATTCTCGCGTAGGAACGGGATGAGCGGCGAGAGGATGGCGGTCGGGATCAGGATGACGTTGTAGGCAAAGGCCCAGAAGAGGTTCTGCTTGATGGTGAGCAGCGTGGCCCGTGAGAGAGCCAGCGCGGTCGCCACGCTCTTCAAGTTGTCCTTGACCAGCGTGATGTCCGATGCCTCCATGGCAATATCGGTCCCAGTACCCATGGCGATCCCCGCGTCGGCCTTCACCAGCGCGGGCGCATCGTTGATGCCGTCGCCCACGAAAGCCACGATCAAGCCCTGCTCCTGCAAGCGTTTGACCTGGTTGGCTTTGTCTTCCGGCAAGACCTCCGCCAGTACGTTTTCGTTCGGGATGCCCACCTGCGCTGCAATGGCCTGCGCAGCGCGCCGGTTGTCACCGGTCATCATCCAAACCGACAGTCCCTGCGCCTGTAGCTGTTTGACGGCTTCAGCCGAGCCAACCTTGACAGTATCGGCCACCGCTACCAGCCCCGCGACTGCGCCATCGATAGCGACGAGCATAGTCGTCTTGCCTGCCTGTTCCAGTGCCGCCAGTCGTTCCTCTAACGCATCATAGACTATCCCGCGCTCCACCATCAGACGCCTGGTGCCGACAAGGAGAGAATGGCCCTCCACCCTTGCTTCCAGGCCGCGTCCCGTGATGGAGGTAAACTGTTCGGGGGATGCGCCGGGCATCTCTCCCCGCGCTTTCGCGCCCTCGACAATGGCCGAGGCCAGGGGATGCTCGGAGCCTTGCTCCGCTTCTGCAATCAGGCGCAGCAATGCGCCCTCTTGCCAGTCGCCACCAGCAACAACATCGGTCAATTCCGGCTTGCCCTTAGTAATCGTTCCTGTTTTGTCGAGCAACACCGCCCGCACCGCGTGGATGCGTTCCAGGCTCTCGCCGCCCTTAATGAGAATACCCTGTTCCGCGCCCTTGCCGGTGCCGACCATGATGGCGGTGGGGGTGGCTAAGCCCAGCGCGCAGGGACAGGCCACGACCAGCACGGCCACGGCGGCTACGATGGCAACGATCCAGGGATTGCTGGCAGCACTCATGCTGGTTGCAGCAGCGCCTGTCGCTGTGACATGACCAATGATAGCCCAGCCGATGAAGGTGAGCGTCGCGATGACCAGTACCACCGGCACGAAAATGCTGGAGATGGTATCGGCCAGGCGCTGGATGGGTGCCTTGGAGCCCTGCGCCTGTTCGACCAGGCGAATGATGCCGGCAAGCACGGTGTCCGCTCCCACTTTGGTAGCACACATCCGCAACAGGCCGCGCTGGTTGATGGTCGCTCCGATCAGCGATTCGCCCACCGCTTTTTCCACCGGAATGCTCTCGCCTGTAATCATCGATTCATCCACCGAGGAGAGGCCGGACAGGACAAGACCATCAACGGGAATCTTCTCGCCAGGGCGCACGACCAGTTCGTCTCCGACCCGCACCTGTTCGATGGGAAGCTCTCTCTCTTGCCCGGCGCGTCTGACGTGCGCGGTTCGTGCTTGCAGTCCGATCAGCTTCTTGATGGCCTCGTTGGTTTGTCCTTTGGCACGAGCCTCCAGGTACTTCCCCAGGAAGATCAGGGTGACGATCAGCGCCGTGGTGTCATAGAAGGTGACACCTCCCACGATCTGCGGGAAGAGGGTGGCGACCACGCTCATCACATAAGCTGCCGTCGAGCCGACCGAGACCAGCGTATCCATATTCGCGCTGGCGTGCCGCAGGGTTTTGATGGCTCCCCGGTGAAACTCCCAGCCGACGATGGCCCAGACGGGCGTGCTGAGCAGCAGCAGAAGCGCGTTCTCACCGGGGAACCGATTCATGAAAAACATACTGAGGATGACTACCGGCAGCGTGAACACGATGCCCAGGAGCAACAGGTTGCGCTTGCGCACGATCTCCGCCTGTCTCCGCTCACTCAGCTCATCCCCCTGTACGAGGCTGCTCACAGGAGCAACCGGAGTATTAGCGGCGTCGGCCTGCACCGGCACCCCGGCGGGTGTGCCTTGTGACGCGAGGACCGGTGTCGCTTTATAGCCGACCGCCTCGACCTTCTGCACCATCTGCTCGATGCCGGTCTGCGCCGGGTCGTAGGTGACCGTGGCGCGTTCGGAAGCGAGGTTGACCTGGGCATCCTTTACTCCCGGAACCTTCTTGAGACCTTTCTCAATCCGCATGGCGCAGGAAGCGCAGGTCATCCCTTCGAGGTCGAGGGCAATGTGCGACTCGGTCTCAGTCCCCTGCGGAACAGGTTTCGTCACCGGCACGATCAGCGGCGTTGCCTTATAGCCGACTGCATCGACCTTCTGGACCATCTGCTCCACGTTCGTCTGGGCCGGATCATACAGGACCGTGGCCTGCTCGCTGGCAAGATTGACGGATGCCTCCTTGACGCCGGGGACCTTTTTGAGTCCTTTCTCGATACGCATCGCGCAGGAAGCACACGTCATCCCCTCCAGGGCCAGCACAGTGCGACTCTCTTCCGGCGCATCCCCTAGAGTTCGAGGCGCATTTTCCTTTTCATCTATCACAGGCTTACTATTCGAGGCCATTCTGCTTACCTTTAACTTTCATTTGCATCATACCCATACCCCCTACCAGGGGATATGGGTAGTATAGTGTGTCTTTCACGGTGTGTCAAGGGTTGAACGGATTCAACAGACGGCGGGATCAAGAAATGGCGGGGACAAAGAGGAATCTAATTGCATCGTTGCACCTGGTAAATGACCTGAAGAGGAAGCCGTACAAAGCCGATCGCCAGTGCAAATGGCTTTCCTGCGCGTGTTCGTCAAGGTTCTGGCTTTCCCTCCAGCCGTCTTTGGTGATCTCCATCTTCCCCTCGCCCGAGCACAGAGAAGGCGCCATTTGCAGCGGTGTCTGCAGAGAAGAGTCAGCATGGCCTCAACTATTTGCTTCCCACACCAAGCAACAATTCTGCCGGAGCCACCAGGCCATAAGCTCCCTCAAACTGGCTCACTGCCTGTCTCACCTCCCCCAACAGGTGCTGCTGCTCTTGTTGGCTGAGTTGCTCCATCACACCGGCGATCAACCTGCGTGCTGTCGATTGCAGGAAAGCATCGAGCGAAGCGTAATGGGACTGAAATGGAAGAGCGCGGGTGATGACCTCGTCAAAGCCAGCTTCCGTGAGTTCCCGCTCAAAGACGGTCGGATCTGAGAGAGCAAAGGGATGAGGTCGATGAGAGGACGCTCCTCTCGCATATTTTGCCACAATGGCAAGCGGCAAAGCAAAGAGCGGATTGTTTTCAGGTGCCGACCAGACCAGCGCCGCCAGTTTCCCGCCCGGTTTGAGGACTCTTCGTATCTCTCTCAACGCTTGCTGCAGGTTCGGGATGAGCATCAGGCCAAGACGGCAAATGACCGCATCGAAGACATTGTCTTGCAGGTCAAGCTGTTGGGCATCCATGACGCATGTGGTGATAGTGGTCAGCCCTTCCTGCTGGGCCACTCGCGCAGCTATGCCCAGCATGTCCGCAGAACTATCGGTTGCCAGAATGGAGCCGCCCGGTCCCACTAGTCGTGCCGCGAAGATACTCTGATCCCCGGTGCCCGCCGCAATGTCAAGGACCTGATCTCCCGGCCCCAGTCCCGCAGCTTCTAGCATGCGTTGCGTCGCTTCTGCCATATCTTGCCGACGTCGTTCGATATCCTGCTGCCAGTGCTCGGCCATCTCAGATGAACTCCATAAACTACTCTGCGGCATTGGTCCTTTCTCCTCGTTTGACATATGTTTTCCCTTTCTCATCTTGTCAGTTCTCTGCCATGGGTCTTGGGTGGAGTGACATGCTCTTTTCCAGCCGTCGCGGCGAAGAGGGCAAGCATACCGGATGGATCTCCTCCTTCTCTGGTAGACGTCCATTGCTATCTTCCCAGAGAAGGAGACACCTTTCCTCCTCTCTTTCCCCAGTTTTTCCTTCCTGCGAAGCGTTGCGCATCCCATGGGACGCGCCCCTAGGTTTAAGGAGTTCCAAGCATGGTGTGGAAACGCCTCACACAGTGATCACAGATGAAGGTGGCGGAATCGGGCGCGCTGCTTGAAGCGGTGCCGACCTCTGCCGGGAAGAAGCGGGAGACCTGGGAGCCGAAACGCCCACAGAACGAGCAGATCTGATTGGCAACGGGAGGAACCAACGCCGTGCCCGCCTGCAAGAGACTGCCGCCTAAGGAGCGAAGCAGGCCTGCGCCAAGCCCTTCGCCTTCCTTCATCAAGCCAAGTAGAAGAAGCGTCGGGCGGATGCTTTGTTCTCCCTGGCTCTTCATCTCTTCTCCTGCCAGGAAGATCACCTGTTTGGCGCGGGGTGTGAGCAGCTTGAGCGCATCGGATGAGACGTCCGCCAGTGGTGGCGAGCCCTGGACCGACTGGTCTTTTTGCGCCTGGCGGTCGAAAATGAACACCATGCCAGCATGAATACGCTCAGGCGTAATCCCCAGTGGCGTGAAAAACGATGTGAGGCTCTCCTCGCTCGCCAAGCCCCACAGCAGGTGTTCCGTGCCGATCCACCAGTGTTTCAGGGTGAGCATCTCCTCGCGGGCCAGATCGAGCACGCGGCGACTCTCCGGTGCCAGGAATGTGACGATTGAGTCGAATGGCGATTCCTGTTCTTGCATACGGTCCCTGTTCCTTTCCAGTGTCTCCACTTGTGCCGCTCGCCTCAGAGCACGCAATTGCAGCACGCGAATATGACCGGCGCTGGTTCCCAAAGCCCTGGCAATCTCGGCGGCACTATACCCCTGGAGGTAGCGCAGGGTCAAAATGGTGCGATCTCGTTCTGGCAAGAGGCTGAGCAGGTGTTGCACGCGCATCTCGACCTGCTGGTGTGCCAATGCCGTGTCATCGCTCTTGAGCAGCTGCTCCTCCAGGCCGCTCAGCGAACGCATCTCGGACTGACTCTGCGCCTGCCAGTAATCGACGATGGTGGTACGAGCCGTCGCATAGAGCCAGCCACGCGCGCTTTCGGAACTCTGATCCTCCCTGAGCCAGCGCAGCGCCTTGAGAAAGACCGTGCTGGTCAGGTCCTCGGCCAGCGTGGGATCGCCGACCTTGTTGGAGATAAAGCGTTGGAGATCAGCGGCATAGACGCGGTACATCTCTGCCAGCCAGTGTAAGCGATCCTGTCGGTGTGGGTGGTTGGAGAACTGCATAGCGAATGTGCTGGTTCCTTTCTGAGACCTTCCGGTTTTTCACTGTAGTATACAGGGAGGCGTTACAACCAGAAAGGAGGGGGTGTTTTTTCGAGGTGTGGCAGAGGAGGCGTTTTCTCTCGCGTCACGAGCGGGTTGCTACTCCTACAGGGCCTCGCGCCACTGCAGTGCTTGCGCATCTTGACCAAGAACCCTTTGCACACGCCTCGTGGATGAGGAGACAAAGCTTGCTATCAAGCTCTGCCTGCCAGGCAAGAGAGGCTCAGGCATGTTTGCCGATTTCTGCTCACTTTTCCTTGATCATTGCCCACACTCCGGGCAGCGCCAGTTGCTGGAAGATGTTCTCCATCTGTTCTGGTGGATAGGACATATCAGCAGAGAGCCACCATTTGAGCAAGGTGAGAAACGTATCGGCCAGGTACTGAGAGAGTACTGACAGAGGGATTGGCGGAGAACGTTTTGTGGCCCAGAGGGGTGCCAAGGCTGGTTCAATGGTTCTGCAAAGTTCTGTCTGCATGGCTTTCCACAAGTGTTCCCCTGCGTGGCCTCGCATCACCATCTGAAGCTGCTGAGGTTGATGCTGGTAGATATGCTGGAACAGCTCCAGGCTTGGTACAATCCTTTGTCCTGCCTCTGTATAGGCGAGCTGTTGAGTCAACGGCTCCAGCATCTGCTCGATCATACTGCCCAGGACATCCTCTTTATCAAAATAATGGGCATAGAAAGTCGTACGACCAATTCCAGCCCGATCGAGGATGTCCTGGACCAAGATCGCGTCATAGGGTTTTTCTAATAAGAGTTCAGCCAGAGCGGAACTCACCAGGCGACGCGTGCGCTGGGAACGACGATCTGCTTTGTGCTGCTTCATTCTTGTGCCTCCTTCTCTACCGAACAATCAGGGCCTGCTGTTCGGTAGAGAACAGTTTCCCTGATGTGTGCTTGACGGCGAGAACACTTCTGGATAATCTCTTCCCAGAATATCATATTCGGTAGCAAACATCGTGTTCCTTACTCGCTTTCTGTTTCTCTACGACAGGAGGAAGATCGTATGAATACCTCCCATCCTTTTCGTTTTGGGGTCACGTTGCTTGGGGCTGCCTCCAGGCAGGAATGGATCGCCAAAGTCAACAAAGTCGAGGATCTTGGGTACTCCGTCCTCCAGGTGCCAGATCACCTGGGGAACCAGTTCTCTCCCACCCTGGCTCTCATGGCGGCGGCAGAGGCCAGCAGAACGCTGCGTCTGGGAACCCTGGTCCTCGACATCAATTACCGGCACCTTGCCCTGCTGGCCAAAGAGGTTGCCACGCTTGATCTGCTCTCAGAAGGACGCTTTGAGCTTGGACTGGGCGCAGGATGGATCGCCAGAGAGTCCCAGATGACAGGCATTCCTTTTGATCCCGCTGGTCAGCGGGTCGGCAGGCTGGAGGAAGCAGTGCAGATCCTCAAACGCCTCTTCTCCGATGGGCCGATCACCTTTTCTGGTCGCTTCTACTCGATGAACGGATTTGAGGTCTTTCCCAAACCCTTCCAACATCCCCATCCCCCTCTGCTGTTATCTGGCGGAGGGAAACGCATGTTGTCGATTGCCGGCCGCTTCGCCGACATCATTACCCTCAATCCTCCTGTGGCACCAGACGGCAATAGCATTGACATGGCCGAAGCAACTGCGGAGGCGACTGCACAGCAAATTGCCTGGATTCGTGAGGCGGCAGGAGACCGCTTCGCAAGACTCGAGATCGGCAACTTTGTCATCGGAGGAGTGAGGACGGGGAGGGAGCAGCACCTCGATCCACGGATCGCTGCGGCTTTCAGATCTCGGACCACCGGAGAGCAGCAACTCCCTCAAGGCATCTATACCCTGGTCGGCTCGGTGGATCAGATCTGCAAACAGGTGCTGGCCAACCGTGAACGTTTTGGTATTTCTTACATCAGCATTGTAGAACATGGCCTGGAAACCTTTGCTCCCGTCGTTGCACGGCTCTCCGGAAAGTGAGTCCTGCCTCGTCGGAATAAGCAGCCTTGACCCGGTGGGTTCACGAACCACAGATCATGGCCAGGTCCTGGCTTCCCGAAACACTGCCGCAGCCAGCAAAGCCGTTTTTGTCGCCAGCTCTTTGGGTGCATACGGTTGCCCCTGCTCCAGCCACCAGGTGATCGCCTCTACAAACATCACGGCAACCAGGTCTGGCACAAACGTATCGGCAAACGGATGGGCCGGGTGAGCGGTGTGAGTGGTCGTGGTCGAACCGTGCGAGAACCCTAAACTGCTGCGCTCTTTGATCAAATCCGCCAGCCGCACGCGCATCTTCTGCACAAACCAGGGGCTGCCTTTTTTCCCCAGCAGTGCCCGATAGAGCCGGTCGTACTGGGCGATCTGGTCGAAGAAGCGAACCCACACGTCCGCAGGATGTTCCTGTCCGAGTTCTCCGATCGCTTCAAATAACGTACCCATGGCCTCCTCAAAGATCTGCTCGACCAGATCGTATTTGTCCTGATAGTTGCGATAGAACGCAGCCCGGCTCACCATGGCCCGCTCGGTCAACTCACCGACAGTGAGCGCGTCGAAGCCCTGTTCCTCGATCAAGGCAATGAGTGCTTCTCGCAGCAGGATTTTGGTGCGTTTCACGCGCAGGTTGTCGGCTTTTTGAGTCATTTTGCGCTCCTTGTCTCATTCGAGGCAAACTTTCCAGATTGATTCTTGTCATCAAGTATGCATACGACTACACTCTTCATCAGAATATGAGAACCCATTTGAGACAGTATGTACCAATGAAGTTACTGTGTCAACAAAGAGAGAAAGAGGAGCATCTATGCACGCGTTCATACGTCACCGCCATCGCAAGCAGGAAGAGGTGTCGGACGGAGAGACCAAAGGATTGGTTCTCTCAGGAGGCTGGCGCTATGATTTGCACGGCTGGATCATCGATACATTCGTATTCCGTGGCCTGGCGCGGGAACTCCGGCAGAGAACTGCCACCCTGGCCCACTTGCGGCCGGGAGAGGCGGTACTGGATGTGGGTTGCGGCACAGGCCAACTGTTACTGGAAGTAGCTCGCCGCGTGGGCCAGGCAGGCCATGTGGCAGGCGTTGATCCGGGGGCAGAGCAGATCGCTCGTGCCCGCGCGAAAGCAGCCCGGCGCAGTCTTCCTATCGAGTTCCAGATCGGGGTGATTGAGCAGCTTCCCTTCGCCGATCAGGCGTTCGATGCGGTGCTCTCGACCTTGATGATGCACCATTTGCCGATTCCCCTCAAACGCCAGGGACTCGCGGAAATCGCCCGGGTGCTCAAACCAGGGGGGCGCCTCGTCATTGCCGATTTCACGCGCAAGCAGGACCGTCGGGGTTGGGCTGCGCGCTTTCACGCCGGGGGAAGCAGCATCCCCGACCTGATCGCTCTGGTCAAAGACGCCGGCTTTGAGGGAGTAGAAACAGAGGAGATGCGACCTGGACGCCTCTCTACTTTCCCAGGAGCTGGCTTTGTCTGTGCATACAAAAGCTGAAGCGCAAACTTAACGAGAAGGAGAACAACACATGTCTCAATCGACATTGACATCACAACCTGCAGCGCCTCGACCAGCGCAGGCGAAGCGGCGCAGGCAAGCACCTCCCGGACCGCCGTGGCCTACCGCACTCTGGAATAGCGTCAGATTTGGGCGAGAGACTCTGAGCTTCTTACAGGAACTGCGCGAGCGCTACGGCGATCTCGTGACGTTGCCGACGGTTATGGGTCCCTGGACGCTGGTCTTCCATCCTGACGGCGTGCGCCATGTCGTCCAGGAGAATCACTTCAACTACCGCAAGGGAGGCATTTCCAATCAAGTGCTCAGCCTCACGCTGGGCAATGGTCTGCTGACCAACAATGGAGACTCCTGGCCGCAGCAGCGTCGCTTGATCCAACCGATCTTTCATCGAAGTCGCATCGCCGCGTTTGGCCGGCTGATGACCGAGAGTGCGGCGACCTTTATCGAGGAAACGAACCTTGACCAGTGCCTGCCCCTCAATCTGTACCAGCAGATGAGTGGTCTGACCTTGACCATTGTGTGCAAAGCGCTCTTCGGCGCAGACATGCTCCCCTACAAGCAACACGTCTTTGCCGCGCTGCGCACCATCGTTCGCCTGGAAGCACATTCCTTTTACATGCCGAGGCTGCTCTTCCTGCCGACCCCCCAACGCCGTCACCTGTATGAGGCGAGAGACACCCTCTATGCCATCCTTGACGCTTTGATCGCTGAGCGAAGGTCTAGATCGGCAGCGGGCGAGAACGATCTGCTGACCATGCTCCTCGAGGCGCAGCATGAGCGATCAGCAGGTGCGGGATGAGGTCATGACGCTCATTGCAGCAGGTCATGAGACCACGTCCAACGCGCTCTGCTGGACGCTTCTACTTCTTGCACAGCACCCGGACATTGAAGCCAGGCTGAGGGAGGAGTACACCCGCATCCTGGGCGGGCGTGCCGTGCAGATCGAGGATCTGCCACAGCTCACACTCCCACGGGATACGCAACGAGTGAGCCGAAGAGGGGAAGAAAGCCCTGAAAAACTGGCAAAGACGACAGAAATGTGTCTTCCTGAGAGAAAACGAGTGAGAAAGGGAGGAGAGGAAGATGACCGATCCTGTCGTCCACATCCAGGTGGACCCGACGAACTCGCCGAGCACGCCGTCCTGGTTTGGGGAAGTGGCTGTGGTGGCGCATGCGCTCCAGCGATACGGGGTCCTCAAAGCCATCCAGGAGCGCGTGCGGTTTGTGCGCGCCCGGATGGGCAAGTATGAACTGATTGATTTTGTGGCGATGCTCATTGGCTATGCAGTGAGCGGAGAGCCGGCGCTGCGGGCGTTTTGCGAGCGCATCCAGCCGTTTGCCAGCGAATTCATGGCGCTGTTTGGCCGAGCCGATTTTCCCACCCCACCGACCCTCTCGCGGTATCTGGCGGTCCTGGATCACCCTTGTGTGGAGGCGTTGCGCACGCTGTTTCTGGAAGACCTGCTGGCGCGCTCGCCGTTCGGCACTCCGCCGGGAGGGCTGTGGGATCGGCTGGATGGACAGTGGCTGCTCATGGATGTGGATGGCACCAAACAAGCAGCTCGCCAACGCGCGCTTCCAGCCACCCCAGACCTGCCTCCGGTTCATCGCCGTTTTGACCGGGTCTGTGCTCCTGGACACCTGGGACGCAAGCGCGGGGAAGTGGCCAGAACACGGACGACGATTCTGCAAGCGCACACGCACCAATGGCTGGGCACATTTGGCAACCCTGGCAATGGGCAGTATCGCCAGGAACTCAAGCGGGCGCGCAGCGTCATTGCGACCTATGCCCACGCGCTCTCGTTTCCGCTCTCTCGCGTCATCATTCGCCTCGATGGCTTGTATGGTGATGCGGCTCCTCTGGCGGATTTGTTGGCGAACGATCCAGATGGGGGAACAGAGGGACCGGCGGTGGTGGTGCGAGGCAAGGCGTATCATCTGATCGAGCAGCCTGCTATTCAGCAGCGCCTGAAGCTCCCACCTGATCAGGTAACTGTTCACCCCGAGTCGGGGGCTAGTCGCGCGCTTTACGATTGCGAGCAGATCCAGCTCACCCCGACAGGGCCGGTGATGCGTATGCTGCTCGCGACGCATCCCGACGGTTCCTCGCGCCCGCCGATCGGCAAAGTCCGGGAGGGAACCGTCTATGAGCAATTCTTCACGACCCTGCCCTCCTCGGCGTTTACGCCTGCCGATGTACTCGATCTGTATCTGCATCGGGGCTCGTTTGAAACGGTGCTGGCTGACGAAGATGAGGAACAAGCGGTCGACCGCTGGGTGTCGCGGACGCAGTGGGGCCAGGAGTTCTGGCAAATCATCAATCAATGGATGTGGAACCTTCGCTTGGAGTTTGGGCAGCAAGCACAGGCCACGACGATGCGCGTGACAGACCTGGCCTATTCGCAGGTGCAGGAGCCTTCTACGCCTCCTCCCGATGATGACCCTCCTCCTGATGGAACGCCTCCTCCCGTTCCCCCAGGCGCCGCACCTCCCTCTGCCGAAACCGCCCCCGTTGATCCCGCTCCTTCGTCTGCCGCGCCTGAAACAGCTGGATCTGCCGAGACGTCGCAGAACGCACTGGATTGGCTGACGTCCTCCCGACCACCCCAATGGGCGCAGCCCTCCTTTACGCATGGATTTCCTGGTTCCGCATTTACGCCGCAACCCGATGGGACGCTGCGCTGCCCGGCAGGCCATCCGCTGTCCATGCAAGAACGCAGGCTGGAGCGCAACGGCTCGCTGCGCGTGTTATATGCGGCCCGCATTGGCCATTGTCGCCCTTGCCCACTGCGCGAACAGTGTCAAGAATCCGGTTCCACGAAGAAGCCGCGCCGGGTGAGCGTCGTCTTCTGGCCGCGCACCTCTCCTGCTGCTGCTTCCCCCCCAGGAGGTGCTGCGCCGGTCTCCGAGGCGGCCCAAGCGTCTCCTCCTGCTGAACAGGCACCAGCCTCCCCTCCTATTCCGGCTCAGCCAGTGCGCTGGGGCGATTGGCCACGCTGTCAGATCCGACGGACCTTCGTCCAGCTCCTGCGAACGCAGGCCGTGCTGATCTCCGTTCGGGCCACGGAACCGCTCGTTCACGTGAAGCCTCATTCCCCGCCGCTCGAAACCCGTGCAGAGCGTGCTCATTGGCGACTCTCCTGGGAGCAGCGGCTCGTCCGCAATGCTCGCCCTCCCACCGCCCCATCGGTGGAAATTGTTCTTCATGGGCTTCCTGCACCGTTCATTCAGGCGTTCGACTTCCCTCTCAGACCAGTCGCTTGATTCCCTCTTTTCCTCTTTTGCCTGATCTTCCCCAGACCGTTTCTCTTCGCCAATTCGCTTGCATCCATGCTTCTCTCTTTTGCTCCTCTTGCCTCATCTGTTCCCTGCCCCCAGGTTCCATTGGTGGATGTCTCTCACTGGGGAAAGGTTCGATTGGGTACACTCGTTGCGCATCCCGTGGGCACTTGGGCGCATGGTGCTGGAGGAGTCTATGCGCCTCTATCCACCGGCATGGGCCTTTGCCCGTTACGCCATCGATGAGGATAAAATTGGCGGCTATACCCTTCCTCGAGGGGCATTTGTTTTGATGTTTCCTGCGACAACCCACCGGCATCCTGACTTCTGGGAGCAGCCCGATGTCTTCGATCCCGAGCGGTTCGCTCCAGAGCGCGCGGCAAGACGTCTTCGCTTTGCCTACTTCCCCTTTTGGGGGTGGCCCGCGCATCTGTATCGGCAATCAATTTGCCCTCACCGAAGCGCAGCTTATCCTGGCGACGATCCTGCCCCGCTATCAGTTCCGCCTCTGCGGGGGAGCGCCGGTCCCGGAGCCGCTGATCACGTTGCGGCCAAGAGGAAGCAAGCTGTTGATGACGATCCATCGACAGGGAGGATAAATGCGAGAGTGGCTTCCCTCCTGTCCAATCGTGGTGAAAGGCGAATCGGTGGAAAGTGTGCGCATTGAACGGATGGTCATGGGATGCTACGATCGCGCGCCTCTGCTGGGGTTCCTCTGGGGCAGGATCTCATGGCATTCCATCCCTTGCTCAGCTCAGCCCATCGGCTCGGGAACAGGCGAGGGAGAGCACTCGGCTCCGTAGCCAGCCATGCTGCCTCAGAACACTCGCAGAGCCAGCAGCAGATTGTAGGCAGAACCGACGACGACTGCGGTCATCCAGAGGGTCACGGTGACTAGCGCAGCGACCCGCCAGCGAACGATGGTCAGCATCCCAGCCACGGCACCGATGGAGGTGCCAGCTCCAACGAGCAGGAAGGCCATCGCCGCCCCTGGGGTTGCGCCGTGGGCCATGAACGCGCGAGCAATCGGCAGGGAGGAGGAGATGTTCAGATAGAATGGGAGGCCCAGGGTTGCGCCGAGCGGGACGCTCCAGGCTTTTCCAGCACCGAACAACCCGCTGATCCAGCGGGCGGGGAGCAGGTTGCCGAGCAGATAGCCCAGAAAGCTGGCGATGACGAACGTCAGCATCAAGCGTCGTCCGACCAGCCAGATCTCGGTCAGATAGCCTATCCCTTGCAAACGCTTCGTGTGCATCGTGTTGGTGGAGAGGACGGCAGGAGTACCCATCTGGCTGCGGCAGATGTCATCCTGACAAGACGGCTGACACCCTGTGCTTGCTGATTGCGGGATGCTTCGAGCCTGGTTGGCCAGCCATCCTTTGCTCTCCAAGTGATGAGCGAGCAACCCACCAGTGATGCCGGCGATCGCCGCAGCGGCCAGGTAGGTAGCCGCGAAGGGCCAGCCGAAGAGTCCGGCGCTGTAGAACAGCTCGTCGGGACTGGTCAGCGGGGAGGCAGTAATGAAGGCCACGAGTGGCCCCCATGGGATGGAGACGGCGATCATACTGAGTGCGACCGCGATTCCACCACCGCAGGAGCACAGCGGGGTCGAGACCGCCACGCCGGTCGCGGCGATGATCGAGGTGCGGTGGTACTTCTGCAGCCAGCGGTTCACACGCTCGGCGCTGACGTAGTGTCTCATGGCTGCCGAAATGAACACACTGGCCAGCAGATAGGGCCAGATGGCGCGGAAGGTCTCCCACACCTGGCTGGCGGAGATGAACAGAATGGTCATGAGAGCCTTTCGTTGCACAAAGCTTCATCGCCCACCGCGATACAGGAGAGGTCGACGCTGATACAGAAGGGCTCCTGTTCATCGGGATGGCAGCTCGCCAGCTTCTGTTGATACCGCTCGAGGTCTTCCCGCAGCAGATGCAATTCTGCGATCTCCTGGTCAAGAGCGGCTAAACGAGCCTGGACGAGCGCCAGGAGATCCTGCTGTACCTGCGAGCGTTGGGCCTGGGTCGCGCCCTGTAACAAGGACTTCGCCTCTGTCAGAGGAACGCCCAGATAGCGGATGCGGCGCAGCAAGATGAGCCGATTGACATCAGCCGTGCTGTAGCGGCGGTACTGATTCGGCTCTCGCGTGGGAGGGGGAAGCAGTCCAATACTCTCGTAGTAGCGGATCGCCTTCGCCTTGATGCCGGTCAGGCGCGCGACTTGGCTAATGGTGAAGCTCTCAGGCTTCCCTGGTGTTGCTGTGTCATGCAAAGACTGTGCCTGCATCTCTCCAGTTCTTCCTCCTTCTAGCAAGAACTATACACCTTCCCACCGCTGGAAGGTCAAGCTCTGGTGAGAAAACTCGGAAAGGGTGAGCGTGAACTCATTCACCCTCCCATGTATTTCTTCTCTTTTCATGGTGGGAACACATGGTGTCATGAGAGGAAGCAGGTATACGGACCATGCCTGGCCCCTTCCATCTTTCATGATACTTTGCATTCGTGGAGCATTAGAATGGCGTGAGGATACGCGTACTCACCTCGTGCAGGAGATTGTCTGGCGCGCGTATCTGAATGCGGATGTGATAGTGGCCGCTCATCGACAGGTCGCCTGTGGCGCTGAAACGCCCCTTGCCATCGGGAAGCAGATCGACCTCATCAGTTCCCATGTCCATATCCAGCATGGTCGTGTAGATGGCGACACCCACGTTGGTGTCCACTTTGCCGGTGCTGTTGTCAATCACCGTCACCGTAAAGACATTGGTGCCGAAACGATTCGGATTGATTTCAAGCTTCGCGGTGAACTTCCCATCGGTGGTGCGCAGGGTGGCCTGATAGGGCTGTGGTTTCGCGCCGCCCTGCGGCTGTGCCGCCGCGATGGGCGAAAGCGTGCCGGCGAAGACGTTCATCAGGCCCACGCACACCAGCACGGCCACTCCCAACAAGGGTTCCCAACGCAGGATGGTGATCAGCCGCCGAGTCTTGCTGGCGAGGCGATTTTCACGCAAGCGCACCTGCTGTGCGAGCTGCCTGGATGCTCGCTCGCTCTCCCAGACACCTGGCCAGGGGAGAGCGCTTGACCCGCTTCCACCGAGATGGCTGCTTCCGCCGTGGCGAGGCGTTTTGCCGCGTACTCGTACTTGCGCTCCTCTTTTTTCAGGCGGGGACGCAGCAGGCCCACGTGAACCGCGCTGGTCAACAGCAGACCTCCCACCAGCGCGATCTTGACGAGCAGCGCTCGCCCGTAGGCCGTGTCGAGGAACTGATCCCACGAATCCAGGTGGAAGTCGGCGCTGAGCGGGCCGGTGACGGACATGATGATCACCCCAGCGATCGCCAGGGGCGAGAAGTATGGTAGCATCGTGACCAGTGAGCGCGCCGCATCCGCAATCGGCCGCTTGTGAAGAACAGGCAGGTAGACCACCGCAAGATAGAGCATACCGCCGACCCACAATGCAGCTGCCAGCAGGTGCAGCCAGTCGTCGACGATGGCGAAGGTGACAGCTACTTTGCTCACTGCTGCGGCGTGACTGGACATGGTGATGGCGAGGAAGAGCAGCAAACCGAGTAGCAGATTGACCAGCGGCAGCAGGTTGTCTCTCCGGGCAGGATGATGCCTGCGGGTGAGCGCGAAGAGCGAGATGATGATCGCCAGCACGACGACGCCCTCGCGCATCAGCCAGAACGTGCCAAAACGCCCGCTGGTTGCCAGACCAGCGAGCAGCGCAGGGGCAAGGGCCTGGCCCCAGTTGCCGCCGGTCACATTGATGGCCTGACCGATCAGCACCCCGATATTCGCCAGCAGGACGATCAGCAGGGCGGGCAGCGAGAAACGCCGCTCAAAACGTGCCTGCGCCTCTTCGTTGACGGCTTGCTCGCGCTCGTGCTTTTCCGAGGCCATCTGCAGCACGAAGGTGTGCCAGAGCTGCGCGCCAACCCAGAAGACCGCGCCGAGTTCAACCAGGGTGATCATGATGAGGTTGAAGAGGGTTGGAACGTCGAGTTGTCCGGTGTAGAGACCGGTTAGATTGCCACCGCCCAGCACGTTCGCCCCCGGATTGGCACCCGGACTGAGCGTTGGCACACTGCCATCGGGATTGTCGACTGTAAAGATGAACGAGCCGCGCAGCACATGACCATCGACGGCGGAGTCGGTGCGGTAGATCACGATATACACATCCGGCGGCAGGTGGTGTTGCAGCGTCACATCCATCTCGGTCGCATCGCCGGAGTTCACATGCGCGTCGTTGTGATCGACGCGTTTGCTGGCAGCGTTGATGACTTCTGCTGTGCTGAAAGCTGGATTCAAGGCCTCGGTGAACCACATGCGCACCGCTCCGGGAGCGGTGGCGAGTTGAGTGTCCGCAGGCGGATCGGAGCGCACTAAGATGGCGTGCGCGCTGGCGATGGCCGGGAAAAAGAGCGTGCAAAGGATGGCAAGGAGCGCGGCAAGAAGTACCAAGCGAGATCGCCTTGTACTAAAAACACGCATAGCCGTTCCTCCACTTTCCTGCGCCTGTACGATGTGGGCGTACCAAACTATGGACGTTTGACAGATTCTTCCTGCGCCTCTTGCACGGTTTTACGCATGGCACCAAGCGATGATGCTGGGCGACGCCGCCCGACCGCCAATCCACCGCCAAGGCCAACGGCCAGGGCGACAATACCTACCAGGATCGCGACCCAGATTGGCGTGCTACCCGTTCCGGTCGTGGTTGAGCCGGTTGGAGTGTTTGTTTTCCCCGTTGTCGAGGTGGCAGCAGGCGTCGGGGTAGGAGTCGCGGCTGCGCCCGTCTTGACGGTGAAGGTGAATGCGCCAGCGTCAGGGTCGCCATCCTCGGCCGAGACCGTTTTCCACTGCACGATGTAGACGCCGCTCGTGTGCTCTTGATCGGGCTTGAGAGAAACGGACATTTCCTTCGGGTTGGTCAAAGAGACCGTTGCATTGCCCTGGCTGATCAGCTTGGCGGTCGCCTCACCGCTGGGACCATAGACAAACAGGTTACTTTTTGCCGGGTCCGGGTTGATATTCTCAGCGGTAAAGACTGTCACCGTCGTGGGTACTTGCGAGATGGTTGAACCAATTGCAGGGATCGCTTTCAGCACACTGGCGTGCGCCGGGAGTTGCGGGTGGTCGGCCTGCGCGAAAGCAGTCCCGGTCACCATGAGAAGAGCGCCCGTACTCAGGAGCACTGCACAGAGGACACGGAGTCGTTGCCGTAACGTATGCATACCATCACTCACTTTGCTCTAAGATTGTTGGAAGAGACCACATGATCCGTTCAATCTCTCAACATCTGCCAGAGTCCCACCTCCTGGTGCATTCTAACCCTTCTGTGAGCATCAGCCTATTGGTATTACACCCTATTTTTCCTGAGATATCCTCTCATTCCCATCGGGTGATCGGTCAGGTATTGCTCTCTTTTACTGGCATACCCGCTTCAAAGCGTGGCGGCAGGAACGAAAAAGATCGCCAGCTACTATCAATGACAGTACCCTTGATGATTGTAATACTCCATCCTATAATAGCACAGGTGAAAAAGGGCGAGTACAGACGATTCCGAAGGAGACAACCATCGGCGGCTATTACACCGGAAGGCGCGCCCGGCGCTACAACAGACGCTGGCGCACCTACACCAGAAGAACGCTGGCAGAGGTTCAAGCGCTCATTGACATCCCTACGCTGGCTCGCACGCTAGAACGATTGGGACGCCCGCCGCGCGTACTGGATGTTGCCTGCGGCACAGGCGTGCTGCTGAAATGGTTGCTGGAGCGACTGCCCGACGCGGAAGCCTATGGCGTGGACGCAAGTGCAGACATGCTGGAACAAGCTGCCTCCGCGTTGAAAAAACAACCACACGTGCATTTGGAGCAGGTGGTGGTTGGCACAGGCGAGACAGCAGGCCTTCCTTACACGCCTGAGACCTTCGATCTGATCACTTTCACCAACGCGCTACATGATCTGCCGGAGCCAGCCGCAACTCTGAGCGGACTGAAACGGCTGCTGGTTCCGGGGGGACAACTCGTGATGGAGGATTTCGCCCGGCACGAAGCTCCTTTTCCCTGGACGCCTTTTCGAATGGTTCTTGCGGCTGGTCAAAGGGGAGCGGGGACACGCCTCAACGTTATCCGAGGCACAAGCGCTTTGCGAGCAAATAGGGCTTCATACGAGCAGCAGCAAAGCTTTCACCGTGAACTGGCTCTGGCACGCCTGGATGCTACGCGCAGTGTCTCTTCATGAGGGGCGTGTCCAGCACAATGGAGCGATTTGAGAGTCAGGAACACACATATGTGGTTTTCTGGCCTCGGTTTTATCGCGCCCGTACTGTTAGATGGCAAAGCCATCTACACCATCACAGTAGCCGTCATGGAGACCGCCGTCGGCCCTATTTTTTTCAGGAAGTTGTAAGGCGCACCGCAGCTTTTGCAAGGAGCATAGCAGCATTTTTTGCCACAATGCGAAGAAAAGTGAGCTTATTTTCATGAATGCAGGGGTAAACATATGAGCTGGCGTCTGGCTTCTCGTCTAGCAGTTGTCACATTGGCCCTGCTCGTGGTGCTGGCCGTGGCCATCTTTAGCCTGCGCAATTTCGCCGCCGGGCAGCCTTTAGCTAACAACCCGGCCACGAACGGAGATAGTTCGCAGGGAACAGACCTCGGGGGCGTTCCCGCGCCCGATTTTCGCCTGACGGATCAGTTCGGCAAGCCGGTGTCGCTCTCACAGTTCAGAGGCAAGCCGGTCGTCCTCACATTTCTGTATACCCACTGCCCCGATGTCTGCCCCTTGATTGCGGAACAGCTGCACAGCGTCATGCTTGATCTGGGCAAGGATGCGCAGCGAGTGGGTGTGCTGGCGGTCAGCGTCGAACCGAAGCGAGATACGGTCGCCGCCGCACTGACCTTCTCGCAAGCACACCACATGACCACGTACTGGCATTTCCTGGTTGGCACGTAGGCTCAACTGGCCCCGGTCTGGACCGCCTACGCCATCGGTGCGCAGCAGGTCTCGACTACAGTCAGTATGCACACCACCGCGCTCTATGTCATCGACAAGCAGGGGCGCGAACGCACGCTCCTGGATCAAACCTTCACCCCCGCCCAATTGGCGGAGATGCTACGGGCGCTCCTGTGAAATCCTGGCAACCGGGTTGAGCCCATTCCAGAGGCATCAAGGTGTTTTCCTGTCCAGGGCTGCCTCATACGCTCTCATGAGTGGCATTTCTGGTTCGCTCCTCTCAACCAGTAGTGCCGAGAGGAAATGGCATGGAGCCACTCTCCTATGAGCGAACCTTGCCTTGTATGATAAACTGAGAAAAGTAAAGATGGCCGTCCCGCTTTTGCTGCGAGACAGGGATACAGCATGTCCGCTCTGCTGGCGCTCGCCGCTACTATTCTGACCTCCTTTTTGCCCATCCTGAACAAGCGTCTCTTGCGCGACGCTCGTCCAGCGCTGGTGGCCTGGGTCGTCAACGCGGCTTCTCTGCCCATCCTGCTTGCCGGAACCCTGCTGCTCACCCAGTGCTCGGTCACTTCTTGGCATGGGAGCATCCCGTTCTCCTGTACGGCGCGCCTCCCCCACGCCGATGGCGTCTTTGCCGCAGCGCTGGTGGCTTCCGCGCTCCTCAACTGGGCAGCCACGCTGCTTTCGACTCTCGCGCTTGCGCGTGCTGATGCATCGCTGGTCAGTCCCCTGCTCACCTTCAATCCGGCTTTCACGCTGCTTCTCGCCTGGCCAACACTCGGCGAAACCTCTGGTTTGCGCCAGAGCATCGGCGTGGCGGTGGTCCTCTTCGGCGCCTACCTCCTTGACGTCGAGGAGGCGCGCATAGGGCTGCTCGCGCCACTGCGCGTCTTGCTTCGGCGACCAGGAACCCTGCTGGCCATTGTCGCTTCCGCGCCGTGGGGAGCCACCACCGTCCTGGAGAAGCTCGCCATCGAGCACGTGACTCCTCCCAGTGGCCCGCTGGTGGCCCTGCTGGGAACGTTCCTCCTGGCTTTTTCGCGGACTTCACCTACGAGGGGTCGCGCAGCATCATCGGGCCGTACCTCGGCCTGCTTGGAGCGGGAGCGGCGGCTATCGGCATCGTCACCGGCCTGGGCGAACTGCTCGGGTATGGCCTGCGGCTGGTCTCGGGGCGGCTCAGCGACCGGACGGGCCAGTTCTGGCCGATCACCATCGTGGGATATATCGTCCAGATGTGTTCCGTGCCGCTGCTCGCGTTAGCCGGGAACTGGCAGGTCGCGGCCCTGCTGATTATCCTGGAGCGCGTGGGCAAGGCGACGCGCAACCCACCGCGCGATGTCATGCTCTCGCACGCGGGCAAGCAGATGGGCGGATACGGCTGGGCTTTTGGCGTGCATGAGGCGCTGGATCAATCGGGCGCACTGTTCGGTCCTCTGGCCGTTGCGGGCGTGCTGGCCCTGCGTGGCCAGTATCAGATCGCGTTTGCCCTGCTCCTCATCCCGGCACTGGTGACGCTCACGATTTTGCTTGTCGCGCGACTGACCTATCCGCGACCTGAAGAGATGGAGACCAACCCGCCTGATATCAGGACTGAGGGGCTCCCGCGCGTCTTCTGGGTGTACCTGGCCGGGGCAGTGCTCGTCGCCGCTGGTTTTGTCGATTTCCCACTCATCGCCTATCATTTTGCGCGGACCTCCACCGTCTCAAGTACCCTGATTCCGGTCTTTTACGCGGTAGCGATGGGTGTCGGCGGCATCGGCTCGCTGCTGTTCGGGCGACTCTTCGACCGTTTCGGCATCTTCGTGCTGATCCCCCTGACGCTCCTCTCGGCTGTGTTCGCACCGTTGGTGTTCCTGGGAGGGTTCTGGGCTGCGCTCGTTGGCGTTGCCCTCTGGGGACTGGGCATGGGCGTCCACGAGTCGATCATCCCGGCGGCAGTGGCGCACATGGTGCCGGTGCAGCGGCGCGCCTCAGCCTACGGTTTGTTCACGGCGGGCTATGGCATCTTCTGGTTCCTGGGAAGCGCGTTTATCGGCATCCTGTACAGCGTCTCCTTGCCGGTCGTGATTGGGTTCTCGCTGGTGGCCGAGCTGGCGGCTATCCCGCTCTTCCTCCTGGTGAGGCGACAATTCCAGCCAGCTTGACCCCTGATGTGCGGCTGGCACCCCTCACCAGGATATCCTCTAGCGGAGTTGCGTATTCGTATTCGTATCGATCTCGCGATGAAGCTCGCGTCATGCCAAAGGCCTCATGGCTTCTGACTGCCGTACAGTTTGTCCCGTGCTGCCGACAGCAGGAGCAGCCATTTTTGCGTCCTGAGACGCGGGTCGGTGCTCAGAGCCATCCCAGGCTTTCCCACCTCTCACAGCGGATGGCTCTGCTCCCTTGCGACAGGAGAGCAGATGCAGGGAGGGACAGGATGAATGCCTCTTGTCATTGGCCTGGGGAGTGGCTATAATGGGGGCAGGAAACTTCCTGGCGATGAAGCTCGCCTGATGCCTTGCGCTGATAGCTTCTAGCGACCGATGGCAGAGAGAGTCGGCTGTTAGAAGCGTTTTTGTTTTCGATCCCGAGCCCTCCAGGCATTCCGCACAGGTGCGATGGCCAAAGCGCTTCTACCACAGAGATCGCTCTGCCGGTAGGGGCGCTTTGTTTTATCTCTTGCACACGAGCAAGTGGGAGGAGAAGCCATGCATCAACACCATGCACGTTCTGAGAGCGACGAGATACGCGTGGACGCGGCAAGCTGTAGCGATACCGGGCGCGTGCGCACGCAGAATGAAGACGCGGTGGCCCTGTGCGAACCGCCTGACCGGGAGCGCCTGGCCCGTTTGGGGCGGCTCTACCTGCTTGCCGACGGTGCTGGGGGTCATGCTGCCGGCGAAGTTGCCAGCAGGCTCGCTGTTGAAACGATTGCCTCGGTCTATTACCAACAGGGAGCTCCTGGTGAGGAGACGGAGCCTTTGGTACCAGAGCGTGAGGGAGATCTGAATCGGCAGGGCTTGCAGGACGTAATCCTCCCGCGCAGGCGGCTCATCAAAGCATTTCGCATAGCTCACCGGCGTATCCGCCGCCTGGCTGCACTGCAGTTCGACTATGCCGGGATGGTGACGACCTGCCTGGCAGTCGTCGTGAAAGGCGCACACGTGCTGATCGCGCACGTGGGAGATAGTCGCGCCTACCTGCTTCACGCACAGCCTCGGTCCCAGCCCGCGCTGACCTGTCTGACCACCGACCACTCGATGGCGAACGCGCTCGCCAGGGCAGGAGTCATGACAGCCGAACAGACCCGCGACTCACCGTCCCGGCATATCCTGGTGCGGGCGTTGGGGGAAGACACGCAGAATCCCGAGCAGCCGGATACCACGACCTGCGTGGCGCAGACCGGGGACGCGCTGCTGCTCTGCTGTGACGGACTGTGGAACCTGCTTTCTGAGGAGCAGATCGCCCTGGTGGTGAGGACCAACGCGCCGCAGGCTGCTTGCCATGAACTGGTCCGGCTGGCGAACGAGGCCGGGGGCGATGATAACATCAGCGTGGTGCTCCTCGCCTTCGCCTCACCTGCCTGGTGAGAGGGATGAAAGACGGATGCCTGCTGCTGGAACGCTTCTCATGGTGTATAGCGATCACAAAGAACGGGTGAGCAGTGTCAGCTGGTCGCCAGATGGCAGACACATCGCCTCGGCGTCGTGGGACAAAACGGTGCAGGTGTGGGAGGCCGCGACCGGAAAACATCAGCTGACCTACGAGCGGCACACGAAGCGGGTGCAGTGCGTCGCCTGGTCGCCGGACGGGAAGCGTCTCGCTTCCGGTTCCTGGGACGGCACGGTGCAGGTCTGGGAGAGCACTTCCGGCACCCTGCTGCTCACCTATAGCGGCCAGGGCAGCATGGTGCTGGCGGTGGCCTGGTCGCCCGATGGGGAGCGCATCGCGAGCTGCCATTGGGATGGGACGGTGCATCTCTGGCAGGCCGCAACTGGCCAGCTGGTTGGTATCTATCGAGGACACAAAGAGCGAGTGCTGGCGGTCGCGTGGTCGCCCGATGGCGCCTCCATCGTTTCGGGTAGTGAGGATCGCACGGTGCAGGTGTGGGAGAGCCAGAGCGGAGCATGTCTCGTGGTGTATCGCGGCCACCGGGCGCAGGTCAACGCGGTGGCCTGGTCGCCAGATGGTGCGCGTATCGCGTCAGGCGGGAATGACAAGATCGCGCAGGTGTGGGAGGCATTGACCGGCCAGCCCGTTGCCCTCTATGGCGGCCACCAGTGGAGCATCAACGACCTGGCCTGGTCGCCAGACGGCAGGTGGATTGCCTCTGCGAGTGACGATATGACGGCGCAGGTCTGGGACGGAAGCCTCGGCCAGCCCTGCCTGGTCTATCGCGGCCACGCCACCGGCCTGTACAACTTCGTCGAATGTGTGGCCTGGTCGCCAGACGGTGTGCGCATCGCCTCCGGCAACGACGACCGGCAGATGCATATCTGGACGGCCAGGTAGCCAGAGCGACTGCGGGGGGGTGTCCTGGATGATGCTCACCGCACCAGCAGCACCGAGCAGGGAACATGGCGGCTCACCTTCTCCGCCGTGGTGCCGAGAAACATGGCCCAGGCTTTGGAGTGCCCGCTGCTGCCCAGCACTACCAGGTCAAAGCCGCCCTCCCGCGCCACATCCACGATGGTGCGGGCCGCATGTCCGGCGCGTATGTCGCTCTTGAGTTCTACCCCCGCCTGCAGGGCGCGCAGGTACGCCGCCGAGAGCGCGTCGTGGAAGTAGTGGTTGGCGTATTCCTTCGCCTCCTCCATCTCGCCGACGGTCGCGGCGTAGTGGGGCAGGCGCTCCTCGACGGCGAGCGCCCAGAGTTCGCTGTGATAACTTTTCGCGAGGTCAAGCGCAACCTCTAACGCGCGCTTCGCCCCTGCCGAAGCATCGAAGGCCAACAAGATTTTCTGAAACATGCTTTCCTCCCGCGCCCTCGGACATCAGACCGCTGGGTCGCCGTGGAGACAGGGTCGGCAGGAAGAACTTATTGGCCTTCTCCCTTGAGAGAAGCAGGCTAGCCCAGTTCCGCCCCGACCTCTTCCGTTTCCTCCACTGTCTCACGGTCTCCGCCATTCCTGCCGCTCGAAGTCGCAGGTTCCGCAGACCCGCTCCTGCCCGCTTTGGGGAAGAACCAGGTTTGCGCGATGAAGGTAGGGATGACCGCCGAGCCGATCACGACCGTGACCAGGATGGTATACTGCGCCTGCGTTATTATACCATGCGTCAAGCCGAACAGCGCGGCAATGCTGCCAAAGGTCAAGCCGGTGGACATCAGCAGGGTGGTGTAATTCCCCTCACGTACCGAGAGCTTGAAGGCGCGCGTCAGCGGCCAGACGCCCACAAACTTCGTCGTGATCTTGACGACCAGCAGGGCGAGAACCAACAATCCCCCGGCGAGCAGGGCCGGAAGCGAGATGTAGGTACGGCCCATTAGGCCCGCCGACGAAAATTACAACGTCAGGCCAGGCACCAGCAAACATCTAGCTCAAGCAATCATTTTCGTCCAGCAAATGGTTCCCCCTTTCCTCGAAGGAAACCTCATGCCGCGAAACTCTTGCACATGTCCTTAGTGTTTGCCCACCCAGCCGAGGATCGTGTGTGTCAGCCATTCGAGGCGATCCATATACCTATGGTGTTCGGCGCCTTCCGCCACCAGCACCTCCGCCGCACGGATGCGCGCTGCGAGCTCGGAGGCGAGGACAGGCGGAGTAAAGATGTCATGTTCACCCGCAATGAGGAGCATAGGGCAGGGAATCTTGCCCGCTTTTGAGCGGCTGAGCTCGCCGCCGCTCTGCTTGATGATGTCGCTCAAAGCAGCTACCACGCTTTGCGTCATGGCGCGAGCGTCGGCCTCACCATAGGTGGCGATAAAGGAGTCCCTGAACTGCTCAAGCGGCGGGAGGTGATGTACCACGTCGTGGATCATCCCATCCCGCCGCTGTCCGTCGGGATCGTTGAGCACACCTGCCGCGCCCCAGGTCACTACCGAGCGTGCAACACCAGGTATGAGAGCAGCCATCAGCAAGGAGATCTCGCCCCCAGTGCTGAAGCCCATCAGGTGTGCCGATCCAGTCTCCAGGTGCTGGAGCAGAGCCGCAAACGCCTGGGCATCCTCCTCAAAGGAGGTGGCGGTGTAGGCACGCGGTTGGGGTTCCGAGCGACCGGAACCTGGCAGATCGGCTGCGATGACCCGGTAGCCTGCCGCCACCAGGGCGTCTCGCAGGCCCGAAAACTCCTCGATACTCCCAAACAACCCTGGGATCACGAGCACCGGATCACCGCTGCCCTGTGCTTCATAGTAGAGACGGCTGGTGCCGTACTCGAACCAGGCCATCCGTACCCTGCGTCTGTCGGTTCGTGCTGCATCTCCCTGATGCTCAGACGCGTTGCTCGATGGTGGTGTCTTGCGCTTCTTGCTCCTTCTTTGTCCTACGTCTCCAGTAGCCTGCAAGAGCTGATGGTCTTGAGGATGAAGTGCATGCCGCTGCTAGGGAATGGGCAGAGGGGTCATCTCATAGAGAGCACCGAACGGATCCTCAATCGCCACCCGCCTCACATGGCCGAACCCTGTCTCTCGGGCAAGTTCGCGCAATGTGGTTTCGGGCAAGCCGAGCGTCCCCAAGCCTTCGCCATGGTCGGCCAGCGAGGTGGTCATGCAGTAGAGCACGCTGGCACCGTAGAAGAGGGAGCCGGCAAGCCCGGCATTCTCCTCCAGCTTGTCTGAGCTGTTGAACTCCAGGCAGACGTAGCGTCCATCGGGCCGCAGCGCCTCCCGGATCGCGCGCAACAGGCCGCGCGGGTTGACCGCGTCATGCACGACATCGAAGGTGGTGATCACATCGTATCGCTCCGCCAGCCCCTGCGAGGCGTCTCGCTGTTCGAAGCGCACGCGATCAGCGACCCCTGCTGCCTGAGCATTGGCTGTGGCCCTGGCAATGGAGGGAGCGAATACGTCGTATCCCACGTAGCGCGACCGCGGATAGGTCTGGGCGAGCTTAATCAGCGCCTTTCCCTGACCGCAGCCAATATCAGCCACCTCCGCCCCGCGTTCCAGTTGGGCTTGCACCTCTGGCATCGCTGGCAGCCAGACTGGCACGAGCTGATACTCGTACCTACCAGTACTCATGCGTGTCATCCCTTCCCAGAGACTGGGGTCATAGGCTTCCATCGGCACACCACCCCCCTGTTGGAAGGCCTGGACCACCTGGTGGTAGGGCCCAATCTGTGCCATCAACATCTGGAAGGCTCCTGCAAGGAAGAAGGGACCCCCCTCCTGGGCGAGTACAGGAACATGTTCAGCCGGCAGCGTGAAGCGCCCACTGGCGGGGTCATAGGCCAGGTAACCGGCGCTGGTCATTTCACGGAGCCACTCGCGTGCGTACCGTTCATTGATCTGCGCGCGCTGCGCCAGTTCCGCGCTTGTTGCCGGCGCCTTTGCCAGTGCTTTGAAGAGGCCCAGGCGGTCTCCGATGCTCGCCATTACCGTTGCCATGGTGCTGGCGGAATCGGCGGTCACTTTACCCATGAAGGCCATCACCTTGGCCTGATCGATCCCCTGTTGTGTCGTCATGTCTTTTCCCCTTCTGTCTTGTGGGTCATGCTTGTGTGTGAGCAGCTCACCAGCCGTGAACTGCTCGTGAGGAGAGTATACCTGACATGCCTGGGATGTGTTGTCAGTCAAATTACGACAGTTTCTCTGCAGCCCACACAACAATTCCGTGATAGAGGCACACACAGATGTGCTATACTGTGGTTCGGTGAGACATCTGCTCCCCTTTCCAGGCCAGCCTGAAGAGCGATCAGAGACTTACCGCAGTCGGGCTTAGGCTGTACTTGAGAGGTATGAGAGCCACGGTGCAAGAGCGATCACCAGAGAGAAGGCACTTCGATGACGATCCCGTTTCAGCAGCCCGTTGTCTGCCCGGTCCTCATCGGGCGCAACGCAGAACTGACCGCGCTCGAAGACTGCCTCCAAGCCTCCGCACGTGGGCAGGGAGGCGTCGTGTTGCTGTCCGGGGAAGCCGGCATTGGCAAATCGCGACTGGTAGCCGAACTGCGACGGGCTGCCGAAGTTTTTGACTTCCGGCTGCTCGCAGGTCAGTGCTTCTCAACCGATCGTGCCTGCCCCTATGCTCCCCTGTTTGACCTGCTCTTGACCTTCCTGGCCCCTCTCTCCCCCTCCCAGATCGCGACGGCGCTGGGAGCCTCCGCACGCGCGCTCTTTCCCTTGCTTCCTGAACCTGTCCAGCATTTGCCCGAACTGGCAAGCCTCTCTCCTCTGTTCCCCCTGGACCCTGAACAGGAACAACGCCGCCTCTTCGCCCAGCTTTCGGATGTCTTCCTGCGAGCCACAACCTCCCAACCGCTGCTGCTCGTGATCGAAGATCTCCATTGGAGCGATGAGAGTACCCTGGAGTTCCTCCTCTTCTTCGCGCGCAAGGCGGCGGCGCACCGGCTCCTGGTGCTGCTGACCTATCGCAGCGACGGACTGCATCAGTCACTGCGCTCCTGGCTTTCGCAGTTCGACCGCGAGCGGCGGAGGCAGGAAGTACTCCTGGAACCCTTGAGCAGGGCCAACACCGAGACGTTTTTGCAGGCCATCTTGCGAGGGAATCGTTCTCTGCCCACGGGCATGCTGGATGCCCTCTATGAGCTGACCGAGGGCAATCCCTTTTTCCTGGAAGAGGTCCTCAAAGCGCTGATCGTAGCCGGGGAGCTGGTCGAGGGAGAGGGCGGCTGGCGCTGGAAGCGCGCAGACACCTGGCACATCCCACTGAGTCTGCACAATGCCGTCGAGCTGCGTCTCACGCGCCTGAATACGGACGCCAGGCGGGTCCTCCAACTGGCGGCGGTAGCGGGACGGCGCTTCGATTTTGCGCTGCTCCAAGAGATCACGGGCTACGACGAAACCTACCTGGTGGAGCTGATGAAGGAGGCGATCGCTGTTCAGTTAGTCGTCGAGGAGTCAGCCGAGCAGTTTGCCTTCCGCCACGCGCTCACCCAGCAGGCCATCGCCGCAGAACTGCTGGCACGAGAGCGACGCAGCATACATGGTACCATCGCCCAGACGCTCGAACACCTGCATGCAGCAGCTCTAGATGCTCATCTTGCCGACCTGGCGTATCACTTTGCTGAAGCGCAACAGTGGAGTGAGGCCATGGAGTACGCCCGGCGCGCTGCGGAACAGGCGCAAGCCCTTTCCGCCCCACGTGCCGCCGCCGAACAGTGGACGCGGGTGATGCACGCAACGGAGCAGCTCGGGAAGGCTGTACCTCCGACCTGCTATCGGGCACGTGGGCAGGCCTACGAGATGCTGGGAGACTTTGAGCAGGCGCGGGCCGACTACGAACGGGCGCTGCACGCCGCGCGTCAGGTGCAGGAGGGACGCCTCGAGTGGCAGAGTCTCCTGGATCTGGGCTTTCTCTGGACGGGGCATGATTACCAACAGGCCGGGACGTATTTTCAGCAAGCAGTGGAACTGGCGCGACAGCTGGGCGATGCTGTCCTACAGGTGCAGAGTCTCACCCAGCAGGCCAACTGGCTGCTGAACACCTGGCAGATCGCCGATGCCTTAGCAACCAATCGTGAAGCGCTGGCATTCTTTGAAGCGCTGCGCGATCAGCCTGAGATGGCCGAAACGCTTGATCTGTTGGGGTCTGTCTATAAACTGGGAGGGGACTCGATCAACGCGGCACTCGTGTATGGTCGGGCGATCGACTGCCTGCGCGTGGTGGGCAATCGGAGCAAGCTGTGCTCCTGTCTTGTCATGCGTGCAGCTATTGCCTGCCCATGGGGTGGGTACACGACCTGTACAGTCAATGGAAGTCTTCTGGAAGGTGAGCGCGATCTGGCCGAGGCGTTACAGTTAGCGCGTGAACTCGAGTGGGCTGCCGGGGAAGCCTTTGCCGAAATCTTATGCGGTGGGATGCTCGTCTCGTATGGACGGCTGAGTGCGGGACTGGCGCACGCGCAGCGAGGGCTGCGCCTGGCGAGGGAGATCGGTCACCAGAAGTGGATGGCCCTAGCGTATGAAAACTTTGGGCGCATTTCCTTGGCGCTGCTTGCTCCCGAGCAGGTACTCGCTTCTGCTCAGGTCGGATTAGAGGCGGCGCAAGCACTGGGCTCGGTCCGCACGACTGCTTATCTCATCGCCATCCAGATCCAGGCCTATACGGCTCTGGGTCAGCCGCAGCTGGCCGAGGCAGCGCTGCAAGAGATGCGGTCGGGGGCCGAGCACCCGCGTCAGGATTGGGAGCGCCAACTCCTGTTGATCTGGGCGGAACTGGCTCTGGTGGAGCACCGGCCCGACCTCGCTCTGGAGCGTTGTGAGCAGTTGCTCGCAACCGCTCCCCAACGGGCAGGGGAGACGGCAGAGTTCGTTATTCCCCGCCTCTGGAAGTGCCAGGGCGAAGCGCTCTTCGCGCTAGGCCGGGCAGAGGAGGCCATTCAGGTGCTGGAGGGGGCCAGGCGGGGCGCGCAGCTCCAACACTATCTGCCCCTGCTCTGGCAGATCGAGCGCTCACTGGGGAGAGCGTACCGGAAGCAGAGACGCCTGGAGGAGGCGCAGCAGATCTTTGCCTCTGCGCACCGGGGGATTGCTTTGTTCTCGGAGAGCATCGAGGACCCGGCCCTGCGCTCGCGCTTCGAGCAGGCTGCGTACACGACACTGCCGAAGGAGAAACCCGTCTCAATGCGCCGGGCCACCGCCAACGAGTACGATGGCTTGTCCGAGCGAGAGCGGGAGGTGGCAGCCCTGATTGGACAGGGCAAATCCAATGCCGAGATGGCCACGCTGCTGGTGGTCAGCAAACGGACGGTGGATACCTATGTGAGCAGAGTGCTCGCGAAATTGGGCCTGACGTCGCGCTCCCAGATCGCGCTGTGGACCCGCGACAAGGGGCTGGCCAGCCGCGAGCCCTAACGAGGCGCGCTTTGAAGCTACTCACACACGAAAGATGTCGAAGAGCCGATCGGAGATGCTCTTCCAACTGTTGCTTCAGATCATATATACCCTCCATCTGCTCAACTGGTCGGTTTCGCATCAATCTTACGGAGGGCCTGGTGGTAAAGCTCAGCTCGCTTAGCGTTGTAAATTTGGTCGGCGGGCCTAATAGGCCGGTACCTGCCTTGATGAAGAAGAACGGCGTCAGCAGCGCGAAGGCGATGGTGCGGGTGCGGGTGACCAGCACGCGATCGTGCATGAAGACACCCGCCACCACCAGGCCGATCAGGTAGGCTGGCAGCACCGCCTCACTGTTGGCGATGGTCGCCAGACCGCCGAGGAAGAACAGCACGAGGAACAGGAACTTGACTTCCACCTCGCTCACGCGCCCGCCCCACGTCGCGATCACCCAGCGAGTGAGGAGTGGAAGCTTCCAGAGGACAGCGATGGTAGCGATGGTGAAAGCAAGCAGCCAGATGTTGAAGCTGGCAAACAGGACGCCCAGTGCCAGTACGGTCCCGAAGTCCGTCACAAAGCAGGCGGCCAGGATCAGCTTGCCCAGCTCCGTTCTGTTTAAGCCCGTCTCGACCATGACCGCGTAGACTACAGCGACCGAGGTCGTGGAGAGCGCGATGCCGCCGATCTCCGCCGCACGCAGCGTCCAGTGCATCATAAACAAAGTAAAGCCGAACGCTCCCAGGAATGGCAGCGCGAATGAGATGGCCCCGATGGCCAGGCTCGGCTTGAGGTGCTTGCGAAATGAGACCGGGTCGATCTCCGCGCTGGCCAGGAAGGTCAGCAGGATGGAGCCGAAGCTCGCCAGGAAATCGATCCAGGGGGTGGTTTGCATATGCAGGAAATTCCCGCCGAGGACGCCCAGGAAAATCTCGACCAGGGCGACCGAAATGCCGATGCGAATGGAAATGAGGCTGGCAACCAGCGCGGCCGCCATCCAGAGGGACGCAATCATCCAGACGTTATTCAAACGTGTTACTCCTTCTCCTAGCATTGAACAAACGCTGCTCAGGCCGGGACAGGAGGCATGGCGTTACCGCCACGATGACTAAAAAGGCATACAATGGCTCCTGATCGCGCCCAAGCGTTTATCAGGAGCCATTAGCTTCTCTACGGTTTCGTGAAAGCGAGGCTTTACCGTGGTGGACTCCATCACCATTTGTTCGTTGTGTCAAAGGAATTATAGCACACCCTGTCGATCCTGACCACCCCTCGAATTGACTCACCAAAAATCTTACTGTGGCCGAAACGTTGCCTCATGAGAGAATCTTACCAGCCGCCGCTGTTGTGGGAGAACCAGGCGGCTGGAAGGGAAGAGAGGCCATGATGAGTATCACGAGTCGGAGAGAGTT